>VOFH01000173.1_pt1 | contig 32001 bp, 38 predicted proteins | sample 5384091 | NCBI WGS metagenome assembly VOFH01 (sample SAMN12384727, study PRJNA508395) | human gut metagenome | isolation source: healthy gut G | host: Homo sapiens
ATACTTTGTTGTTCCAGCCCAAAGACTGCATGGAGCTCCAGAAACCGTGAGTGAGGTGGAACCACAATGCGCCCAGCCAAACGAGGTAAAGCACTACGAATACCGGATTGCTGAAGGTGTTTTGAATGTGATAGACACCGTTGGCTGCATATGCCAGCGTGAGGGTGTCAGCATGCATGCCCATGTTGTGCATCAACTCGGGAAGCTGCATTTTAGCCCAGAAGTTTACCAGGTGCAGGCCCAAACCCACGATTACGATGATACCCAGTACGAGCATGTTCTGAGAAGCCCATTCCACAGTCTTGGGCTTTTCCGTAACGGCATAACGTTCGCTACCACGTGCCTTACGGTTCTGCATAGTCAGCCAGAAAGCGTAGATGATGTGGATGATGAATAAGGCAGCCAGACCTACCGTAGCCACCAATGCGTACCAGTTTGCTCCCAGGAACTCACAAACCATGTTGTAGCCATTAGCCGAGACTAATGCAACCAGGTTCATCGCCATGTGAAATGTCAGAAACAGGACAAGGGCGATACCGGTAACGCTCATCACCACTTTCCTTCCTACAGATGAATTACTTAACCACATAAATGATTGAATTTTTGCGGGCAAGTGACGACCTTATTTTCTTGAATGTTCATCCTAATAAAGACGGATCATTGTCATTTGAGAATCCACGTGCATTTCAGGGAAAAGGGTGACCACTTGGGAAGGTTTGATTAAATCGGTTCGTGCAAAAGTAAAAGGTACAAAAGTGAAAATACGTTTGGGAGCTTCCAGTGGCGAATGGAAAGCGATGGTGGCCGATGAGGCCGCTCGTACGACGTTTGCAAAGAACATAAAGACTGTACTGGAAAAGAATAAACTGGATGGCATTGATCTTGATTTTGAGTGGGCAGAAAATGAGAAAGAATATAAAGATTATAGTTTGGCTATTCTGAAGATGCGGGAAGTGTTGGGAAACAAGTATCTTTTCAGTGTATCTCTGCATCCTGTTTGTTATCAGATTAGTAAGGAAGCTATTGAAGCTGTTGATTTTATTTCACTTCAGTGCTATGGTCCTTCACCGGTTCGCTTTCCGATAGAGAAATATTGTTCGGATATACAGATGGTATTGAGTATGGTATTCCGAAGGAAAAACTGGTAGCAGGAGTTCCTTTCTATGGTGTGACAAAGGATAATTCGAAGAAGACAGAGGCTTATTTCAGTTTTGTACAAGAGGGACTGATTACGGAACCTGCACAAAATGAAGTAATATATAAGGGAGAGAAAATATGTGTTTGACGGACAGGACAATATCCGCACTAAGACCCGTTATGCGATGGAGCAAGGACTGAAAGGCATGATGAGTTGGGATTTAGCCACAGATTTGCCGCTGGATGATTCTAAATCATTGCTCAAAGCGATGGTTGAGGAATTAAGAAAATGACCTCCCCTACAGGTCGCAGAGTTTCCTATTGGGAGGTATCAGAAGGGATTTTTCATTATTGTTCTGAATGATAGAGCAACATGAAAGTAAATTCTACTTCTGATACATCTTCCTTTCTCAAGATTGTATAATCTGCTTCAGGTAATCCGAAGGCGAGACGCCAAATTCCTCTTTAAAGCATTGACGGAAATACCCCGTACTGTTCATTCCTACCTTATAGGCGATTTCAGAGATGTTGAACTTCCCTTCAAGCAATAAACGTTCTGCATTCTGCATTTTCACTTTCCGGATATATTCGTTGGTCGATAATCCTGTCAGTGCTTTCATTTTCCGGTAGAGGGTGGAACCGCTCATACACATCTTGTCTGAAAGATAGGTAATATCAATTTTCTCCGAAGAGAGGTTTTCTTCGATTAAAAGGGTGATTTTTTCAATAAATTCATTATCCAGCTTGCTTAGAGCTTCGGCGATTACGATACGTTTTTCTTTTAAATCTGCCTGATTGCCCGGAACGGATTGTGTCTGGAATTGAGCTATCAGTTTCTTTCTTGATTCCAGCAGATTATTGATACGGCTTCGCAGCAGAGAAGCACTGAAAGGCTTTGTCAGATAAGAATCGGCTCCTACCTCATATCCTTCTTCTTTATCTTGCAGAGAATCCTTTGGCTGTCAATAAGATGACAGGGATATGACTGGTTCGTACGTCCTCTTTCAATTGCCGGCAGAGAGTGATACCGTCCATGACAGGCATCATAATATCGCTGACTACAATATCTGGGATGCGGCTAAGAGCTTGTTGCTTCCCTTCTTCTCCATTGTAGGCGGTGAGTACTTCGAACGAATCAGCGAAGGACTCGGCGATGTATTTCTGTATATCTTCATTGTCTTCTACAATCAACAGGATTGGTTTGCCGGTATCCAGTGTGGTTTCTTGTGGATATTCAAGGCTTGCTTCCTGATTCGTATCTTCTTGAATCGGTTCTGTAGAATCTGCGTGTAAAGCATTGGGATAGATATTGTCTGTTAATAAGCTGATATAGAAGGTACTTCCTTCGTTCTGTATGCTTTCTGCCCGGATTTCTCCTTCATGCAGGGTGACCAGATTTTTCACTAGGGCCAAGCCAATGCCTGTTCCGGATGCCTGATGCTTGCCGCTTTCCTGATAATAACGGTCAAAAATATGTGGCAGGGCTTCAGCAGAAATTCCATATCCCGTGTCACTGACTTTTATCTCCGTATAAGCAACTTCATTGCGCATTGTCTGATACAAACTTAGAGTGACGCGTCCCTGTTCCGTATATTTGATCGCATTGGAAATCAGGTTGTCCAAAACGATGGTAATGATTTCCTTATCAAAGAAAAGGAGCATTTCTTCTTTCTCTATCTGAATCTGGAAATCAATCCTGGTCTTTTGATTTAGTTCTTTGTATTTAAGCCCTATCTCATAGATCAGAGGAGCGATATTGCCTTTGCTGACACACAATTTCTTGTTTTGTGTCTCTGTCTTCCGGAATTCCAGTATTTGATTAATCAAGTTGAGCAGCCGTAGTGCACTCTGATGGATGACAGATAACTTCTGGGCTTGTTTTGCCGGAAGTGAGGTCTCTTTTTGCATATCTTCCAAGGGACCGAGGATTAAGGTCAACGGTGTACGTAGCTCATGGGTGATATTGGTATAGAATCGCAAACGTTCCTGGTTCAATTCCTGTTCCTGCTCATGGTTTTTCTTTTCCAAAGTGTAGAGGCTTTCCAAATCCAGCTTCTTTTTATATGCATGCAGGATAAGGTAAATGATGCTGATAGATACCAAAATATAGATAAGCTTTGCCCACCATGTCAGCCAAAGAGGGGGATTGACACGGATGGTAAGTGAAGTCGCTTCTTCCGGCCATTCCTGATTATGTACCCTTGCTTTGATGAGGAATTCATATTTTCCCGGAGGAATGTTTCGGAAAGTGACGCTGTTGTTCTCATTGACGGTGTACCATGAGTTTTCAAGCCCTTTCAGCATATAAACATATTCCACTTGGTTGACTAGTGAGTAGTTTTGTACGTTAAATGTAAGTCCAAAGCTATTTTGCGCATGACTTAGTTCTACATTCTGTCCTTTGGATAAATTGATAATCATGTCATTGTTTTCCAGATTGCTCAATCGTCCGAGTATTTTCATTTCTGTGATAACTGCTGCCGGAGCTGGTTGTTCGTTCATGGTGATATCGGGATTGAACAGCATACTCCATTGATAGAACCGAAATAAATCCATCCGTTCTTGTTTTGTGTACACAACTGCTTGAGAAACTTCCGCCGGTACATCATCAGAGTGACTATAGTTGTAAAAACAGTCTTTGCTTGTAACATAACAGCTGATACCTTTGTTGTTACTAAACCAGATATTTCCTTTTTTGTCTTCTGCTATAGCGCAGATATTCGTATTGATCAAGCCGTCTTTCCGTTGATAAGTCTTATAATTCAGTTCATCGGTAGACAGGAAACAAACCAATCCCTCTCCTGTTCCTATCCACATTCTTTTTTGTTTATCTTGTATGATCTGGTTGACAGTATTGGAACAGAAACCATCCCTTTGAGTGAACGTTTTGATTTTTTGTAAGTCCGGAGTGTATATACCAAGTCCGTCTCCGAAAGTCCCAATCCAGAAACGCCCTTTCTCATCTTGAGCTATGGAGCGTATAAAGTCACTTTGTAGTTCGCTGTTTTCTGTATTGTAATGTCGGATAATCTCCATTGTAAGAGGGTTCAATATAACAATCCCTCCACTGTATCCTACCCAAATGTTGTGCTGGGTATCTTCATAGATCGTACGAACATCCTGATTAGACTGCCCCATAAGAGAGATGGAACGGAATTTTTTATTCCGGTTATCATAATAGCTGATTCCCCCTTGGTAGGAACCAAACCATAAATTACCTTTTGAATCCTGCAAAGAGGCTAATATAAAATTCGAAGGAATATTTCCACTCTCTTTTTTATAGATAGCGATACGTTTCTCTCCTTCAAATACATTGATTCCTCCACTGTCTGTTCCGATCCAAACCCGTCCTTGTCTGTCCATACAGAGGCTACTGGCTACTTTATTGTTCAAACTGTTCTCATTGTTTGGAATAGGGGAATAGCTCAATGTGGTGAACAAAGGTGATTTACTGCTGATAAAGTTGATTCCTCCTCCCCATGTTCCTATCCAGATATTATCAAAAGAATCCTGAAATATGCATCGGGCACTTGCGTTAGAGAGGCTTCGGCTATCGTCACCTTCCTGTATATATTCAAGAGAAATCTCCTCTGGTGAGAGAAACATACTTTGTTTAAGGTTTAATATGGCAATGCCATTGAGCTCTGAAGCAATCCAAAGCCTATTATCTTTAGTTGGCGGATGGATAATATACGGCTGCATAAAGTAGCATACTTGTCATTCTTGTTGTTTTTGAACGTTATGAAGTTTTCATTAGCAGCATCATATAGGAGCCAATCCGTTATTTGTACCTAACCAGATATTTCCGTTGCATCTTTTATAATACAAAACACATCATTACCGGGCAAACTCATTGGGTTTCCGGCTTCGTTCCGGAAGTTTTTTACACTTTTATCTTTAAGAGAAAAATACTGAACCCGCTTCCGACATGTCCGATATACAAATTCCCATCACCTCCGTCCAATACTGTCCATGTCTGGTCGCAAGGTAGACCGGGAACTGTACTTTTATTATAATGAGTGAATTGTCCGCTGGTGATATCAAGGTATTCTATACCTCTATAATAGGTACTAATCCATAAACCATCATCATGTTGAGTGGAAGGAGAAATGTCTGTTACGTCATTCGTAATCAGACTATGTGGATTCTCCGGGTTATGCTGATAAGCGGTAAATGTTTGCTCATTATAATTGTATGCATTTAGTCCGTCTCGTTGAGTGGCTATCCAAATAATGGGACGTTTCGTGTCAGCATACACCCGGTTAAGCTCGTTGCCGGTAATTCCCTGATTATTCTGTGTCAAATCATTTTTATAGTAAGTAGTAAAGCGGGTACCGTCAAACTTATTAAGTCCTTCTTCTGTGGCAAACCATAAGAATCCTTGTTTATCTTGTGTAATGCTGACTACATAATTATTTGATAATCCTTGCTCTATCCCCAATCTTTTTACAGAATGAGACTGGGCTATCAACTGAAAAGTTGATAACAAGAATAAAAATAGAATAGAAGCAATGTGTTTTTTCATAACTTGTGCTTATTTGTTTCAATTACAAGTCCAAAAATAGGAATAAATATTTTATTTAGAGTATGTAAATCGTTCATTGCATGATTTGTGTAGCTCTTATGCATGATTTTTGTTTATTCAGTCTATATCAATGACGTATATTTGTGTTCGAAAAACAACAAAAAAATGTTTAATCTTTTAAATTCTAATTTATGAGGTATTTAAGAATCTTATGCATATGTATCATACAGCTGTTTCTGTCTGCTGTTGCATTTGCACAAACACAAGTTACAGGACATGTAGCTGATGTAAGGGGAGAGGATATCATTGGTGCCAATGTAACTGTAAAGGGAACTTCTAATGGGACAATTACAGACATCGATGGTAATTTTACAATCAATGTAGATGATAAGAATGGAACACTGGCAGTCTCATTTATTGGTTATAAGACTAAAGAAGTGAAGATTGGCGAAAAGGCACGTCTTCAGATTGTTCTTGAAGAAGATACCGAAACTTTGGATGAAGTTGTAGTGGTAGGTTATGGTACACAAACCAAGAAAAGTTTGACCGGAGCAATCAGTGATGTCAAGTCTGATGCGTTGACACGTTCTGTTTCTACCACTACTGCCGGAGCGTTGTCCGGTAAAATAGCAGGTGTATCTACTCGTGCTGTGGATGCTCGTCCGGGTAGGGGAATTAATCTCGAAATTCGTAATATGGGTAGTCCGCTGTTTGTAATTGATGGTATTCCTTATGGAGGTATGAATAGTCGTGACTGGTTGCAGGCATCGGATGTTTCCGGTAGTGATGTCTTTAATGCTCTAAACATTGAAGATATTGAAAGTATCACAGTCTTGAAGGATGCTTCTGCTGCTATTTACGGTTTGCGTGCATCAAATGGTGTGGTTTTGGTAACTACCAAGAAAGGTAAAAAGAATGATAAGGTAAGTATCAATGTAAATGGATATTATGGCTGGCAAAACCTGACCCGTTTCCCGAAACTGGCAAATGCGGGACAATATGTAAGAGGGTTGGCTGAAGCAGCGCAGAACAGAGGCGAAGATCCAAGCAAGCTATATAGCCCCGAAGAACTGGCGAAATGGGAAGCTGGTACGGAACCGGGATATAAGAGTTATGACTATTATGATATGGTGATGAGAAAAAATGTGCCACAGTACCACATTAACGCTAACGTGACGGGTGGCTCTGAAAAGACCAATTACTACCTTTCTGTAGCTCATACCGGACAGGATGCTATGATGCGCGACTTCAAATACGAACGTACCAACCTTCAGTTGAATATTGATACAAAGATTACAGATCGTTTTACGATCGGTGCACAGATCAGCGGTAAATACGAAAAGACCGAAGATGTAGGTTTGCCTGGCGGTGATGGATATTATTCGGCTATTTTGTCTATGTTCAAAATGCAACCGATTGAAAGTCCTTATGCTAATGATAATCCGGAGTATATCAATAATGTACATGAGAATGGTTACAATCCGGCAGCTTTCAGCCGTGATATTGCCGGCTATAAAGATAATCTGACTCGTAATGCCAATATCAATGCTTATGCGCAGTATGATTTCTCATTTGGTTTGACTGCAAAGGCTACTTTCTCGTACAATTATACTAACAGTCGTTTTGACGGTTATCAATATGCTTATCAGATTTATACCTACGATAAGGAGAAAGAGACTTATAATGGGACTCCTGCCGTAGGACGTTGGAGAAGTCAAATTGATCGTAGCGTTCCTGCGCGTTATATGCAGTTACAATTGAATTATGCCAAACAGATTAAGAATCACAATATTTCGGCTGTTTTGGGTTATGAAGCCTCCGATTACGATTGGACTAAGAAGACTTATGGAACAGAACCTTCTACCGACTATTTGCCGCTATTGCAGTTCGATGAGCTTAACAGTTTCGGTGATGAATGGAGCTACGAGGCACGTGCCGGATGGATTGGTCGTATCAATTACGATTTTGCTCACAAATATCTGATTGAATTATTGGCTCGCTATGATGGCTCTTATCTTTATGCAGCGAATAATCGTTGGGGATTCTTCCCGGGTGTACCTATCGGTTGGAGAATCTCGGAAGAGAAATTCTTTGAAAAGTTGAGACCAGTTGTAGATGATTTAAAGATTCGTGCTTCTATCGGTCAGACAGGTACAGAAAAAGATGTAAAGTTGTTCGATTACTTGAGTGGTTATACTTGGAATAATGGTAATGCTGTATTGGATGGCGAGCTGGTTACCGGATTGAACCAAAGAGGATTGCCTATTACAAATCTATCCTGGACTAAGAACACGACATCGAATATCGGTTTTGACCTGACCATGTTCAATAATCGTTTGAAGATCACAGCCGATGCTTTCCGTAAGGATATTACCGGTGTGCCGGCTGCCCGCTATGATGTATTGCTTCCGAGCGAAGTAGGCTATTCGCTACCTAACGAAAACTTGAACAAACAAGCTTATATTGGTGCGGAGGGTATGGTTACATGGACCGACCATATCGGTGATTTGAATTATACCGTAAGCGGTAACTTTACTTTCTCACGTTACAAAAGTATTGAGACTTACAAACCGCGTTTTAATAACTCTTGGGACGAATACCGCAATTCGGCAGAAGGTCGTTGGGGAGGTATTTATTGGGGATATCAGGTAATCGGCCAGTTCCAGTCGGAAGAAGAAATTCGTAATTATCCGGTAAACCTGGATGGAAATAATAACCGCACCCTGCTTCCCGGTGACTTTATCTATAAAGATGTGAATGGTGATGGCATCATCAATGGTATGGATGAGCGTCCTATCGGTTATCCTGAAGGCTGGGCACCTATCATGTCATTTGGTGGTAATATTGGTTTGCAGTGGAAGGGCATTGACTTGAATATCGACCTTTCCGGTGGTGCTATGCAAGGATGGAGACAGAACTATGAGTTGGCCAATGCATATCATGGCAACGGAAACTCTCCGGTTTATTTGTTGGAAGACCGTTGGCATCGTGCCGACTTGTATGATCCGGATAGTGAATGGATACCGGGACGTTATCCGGCCATCCGTAAAGGTGAATTCAGCTATAACAATAAGAATAGTGACTTTTGGTTGCACAACGTACGCTATCTGCGTATCAAGAACCTTGGAAGTGGGTTACAGCCTGCCGGCTCAACTGTTGAGACCGATCCGTGCACAGAAGGTACGTGTTTATGCGAATGTTTCTAACTTGTGTTCGTTCGACAATGTGGGTAAGTTTGGAGTCGATCCTGAAATTACCGCCGCAGCTGCAGTGGTATATCCGCAACAACGTACATTCCTCCTTGGATTTAATATTACATACTAAAAACGAAAGTGATCATGAAAAGCAAATCTATAAAAATACTTCTGATGGGAGCTGCCATCACTTCCATGTTGTCGAGTTGTGGTGACAGTTGGTTCGAAAGAGAACCCAAAAACATTCTTACTAATGAGTTGGTATGGAATGATCCGAACATGATTAAATCGCAGTTGGCCAATCTTTATAATCGTATTCCACAGTTGCACGGTGATTTCAATACCGGTGGTATGTGTGAAACAGACGATGCGATGTATTGTGGTACATTAGATCAGAATTATCGTAACGAACTGCGTTATGGAAACGACTACGGACGCTGGTGGGATTACGGACTGATACGTGACATCAATATGTCTATTGAGAATATCGATAAGTATGGGAACCGATATTTCGGCAGATGAGAAACTTCAGTTCAAAGGCAGAGTTCCGTTTTATCCGCGCCTACGTTTATTTTGAGCTTGTAAGACGTATGGGTGGTGTACCATTGATTACAACGACTTTGGAGTATGACTTTAGCGGAGATCCTTCTTATTTACGCAATCCACGTGCAAAGGAACACGAAATATATGATTTTGTATATAGTGAATGTGAAGCGATTAAGTCGCAATTGGGTAATAAAGGCAGTCAGACTCGTGCCAACTATTACACAGCGTTAGCGTTAGAAAGTCGCGCTATGTTGTATGCCGGTTCTATCGCTAAGTACAACGCGCTGAAAACTCCTAATATTGTGACTTCCGGTGGAGAAGTGGGCATTCCGTCCGATATGGCAGATGATTACTATCGCAAATCATTGACAGCTTCGCAAGAGATTATCACAAAAGGTGGATATGAACTTTATGAGAAGGAGTCAGATAAAGGGGTGAACTTCTACAAGATGCTTATGGACAAGACCCTGAATAAGGAAGCAATTTGGGTGAAAGATTATAAGAATCCTCTGAAGGTGCATAGCTTCGGTTATGATAATGTAGTTCATCATTTAAGAGAGGATAACGACAACTCTTCTTGCATCGGCCCGTCACTAGGATTGGTAGAGGCTTTCGATTATCTGGATGGAACTCCGGGAACGTTACATTATAAAAATGGTAATGATTATGTAGTATATGACACTCCAAGCGATATTTTTGCTAATAAGGATGCACGTTTGTATGGTACGATTATCTATCCGGGTTCCAAGTTCAGAAATCAAGATGTGGATATTCAGGCAGGAGTAGCAGTTTGGAACGATAAGACCGGTTCTTATGACTTGCTGACAGACCCGAAATTGGGAAGTTTTTATGAAGATAATAAAACTTTTGTCGGCCAGGACGGACCTCAAACCAACAGTCCTAATGTGAGCAACACCGGATTCTACATCCGTAAGTTTATCAGTGAGGCATCCGGTTACACTCTCCGTAACTACGCTGAAAACTGGTGGCCTTGGTTCCGTTTGGGTGAAATCTATTTGAATGCCGCCGAAGCTGCTTTCGAATTGAATGACGAGCCGACAGCTTTACCCTACATCAACCGCTTGCGTCAGCGTGCCGGTTTCCCGGCCAACAGCTTGACAAGCTTGACAATAGAAAAGATTCAGAACGAACGTCGTGTGGAACTGGCTTTCGAAGATCACCGTTATTTTGATATGAAACGATGGAGAATAGCTGATATTACCTGGAACGGAAATACTGATAATGATAAAGCTATCGTATATGGTTTATATCCTTATCGTATTGCAGTGGCAAAACCGGGAACACAGGATCAGGACAAGTACATTTTCGTAAAGACCAGATCCGAACGTTTCAAGGTGGCAAGAACCTTCCAGCAGTCCAACTATTATTCATTCATTGCTGATGATGTAATTAATAACAATCCGACGATTGTTAAGAATCCATTCCAATAAAAAATAAGAGATTATGAAAAAGATTATACCTTTCTTTATTATGATATGTTGTTTGTTGGCAGTAAGCAGTTGCAGCTACGACAACTTTGAGGAACCTAAAGCCACATTAACCGGAAAAGCTATTTATGATGGTGAGGCAGTAGGGGTTAGAAGCGGAAGTTCCGAATTTGCTTTGTTTCAGGATGGTTATGCTCTGAAAGGTTCTATTCCGGTGTATATTGCCCAAGATGGAAGTTATTCCGTGTCCCTTTTCAATGGTGATTACAAATTGGTGCGTATGGGCAATGCACCTTGGGAAAGACCTTCTAATGATACGATCTATATTACCGTAAGAGGAAACACTGTGCAGGATATTCCTGTGACGCCGTATTTCTTTGTCAGAAACGTGTCTTTTGCTAAAAACGGTAACAAGATTACAGCACGTTTCACCATTAACAAAGTGGTTGCCAATGCCAATATGGAAAACGTAGGTATCTATCTGGGTACAGGTATCCTGACGGATGAGAAGCAGAAAGAAGCAGAGTTGAAGTTGGGTAATGCTGTTTCACTCGATCAGGAAAACACAGCTGAAATTGAAATCCCGAGTGGTTTGGTAAACGAATCGTATCTTTACGCCCGTGTGGGAGTCAAATCGGACAAATCATCAGAATATTGCTATAGTCAGTCTATTAAGGTAGCATTGAAATAAATAGTATCAAGAATATAATACTTGAGGGGGAAGTATCGCAACCTGATATTTCCCCTTTATCTAATGAATGAAAATAATGATAGTAACGATTAAACAAACTCTAATTGCGTTCGGTCTGATGTTAGCAGTAACAGTTCCCTGCTTTTTCACAATCAATAATCCTATATTGCCGGGTTTTCATGCCGATCCTGAAATCTTGTATTCCAATAAGACAAAGAAAGTACTACATTTATTCTACTACAGACGGTCAGCCTGGATGGGGTGGTTGGTATTTTACTGTTTTTTCGTCTGTCGATCTGAAGAATTGGAAGGATGAAGGAGTCATGCTGGATTTAAAGTCAGACCAAGTGCCTTGGGCGGATGGTAATGCGTGGGCGCCATGTATAGAGGAAAAGTTAGTAGGAGATCAATATAAATATTTCTTTTATTACAGTGGAAATCCTAAGACAGGAGGAGGAAAGCAGATCGGAGTGGCTACAAGTGATTCGCCTGCAGGACCGTTTGTTGACTTGGGACATCCTATTATAACAGATTCACCTACAGGACACGGGCAACAGATTGATGTGGACGTGTTCACCGATCCGGCTTCGGGGAAGTCATATTTGTATTGGGGAAACGGTTATATGGCAGGTGCAGAGCTTAATGATGATATGATTTCAATTAAGAAAGAGACTATCACGGTGATGACTCCCGAAGGAGGAACGCTACAGGATTATGCGTATCGTGAGGCTGCTTATGTGTTTTATCGTAACGGGCTTTACTATTTCATGTGGTCGGTAGACGATACCGGCTCTCCTAATTATCATGTAGCTTATGGCACTTCGACATCACCTTTGGGGCCGATTAAAGTGGCCAAGAGCCCTGTCGTATTGATTCAAAACCCGGAGAAGGAAATATATGGCCCTGCTCATAATTCCATATTACAGGTTCCCGGTACTGATAAGTGGTATATTGTTTATCATCGCATTAATAAGAATTATCTGAAGAGTGATCCCGGTGTTCATCGTGAAGTATGCATAGATCGCATGGAATTTAATGAAGATGGGAGCATTAAACAAGTAATACCCACCCGTTAGTTATATCTTTTCGGATTTCAATAGATTGTTTGTATGTTTTTAGAACTGTATTGTGTGATTTGAATAATTAAAAATTTTAGATGGATAGGATGAAAGGTAAAAAGATTTTAGCCGCTTTAGGCTTCTTCTCAATAGCCAGTGTGGCAGGTGGATGTTCCCAACCTGCCCCCGAAATACGTTATCAGATAGAAACAGACCAACTCTGTCAGACGATGGCATACTTCAGTGCTTCCGATGCCTGGAGTATGCAATTCATCGGGCTTTGGCCGCAGGAGAAACAAAACCAAATAGCCGACTGGCTGTTCAGCACGGAGAATGACGCCAACGGACAACCGAAAGGTATCGGCCTGTCACTCTGGCGTTTCAATGTCGGAGCAGGTAGCAAGGAGCAAGGAGAGAACAGTCAGATTGCTTCTCCCTGGATGCGTGCCGAATGTTTCCTGAATCCCGACGGAACATACGACTGGAACAAACAACAAGGTCAACGCAACTTCTGAAACTGGCTAAAGAACGGGGAGTCAACAAATTTCTGGCTTTCTTGAATTCGCCTCCCATATATTACACACAGAACGGATTGGCTACCAACACCGGACGTGGAGGTACGGCGAACCTGAAACCGGATTGTTATGAAAAGTACGCTCGTTTTCTGGCAGATGTAGTGCAGGGAGTAGAACAACACGATGGCATCAAGTTCAACTATATCTGTCCTTTCAACGAACCGGACGGGCATTGGAACTGGGTCGGTCCGAAGCAGGAAGGCTGTCCGGCAACGAATAGGGAAGTAGCCCGCACGGTTCGTCTGTTGAGCAAAGAGTTTGTAGACCGGGACATGGATACACAGATTCTGGTCAATGAGTCTTCCGATTATCGTTGTATGTTCCGCACTCACGAAACGGATTGGCAACGGGGGTATCAGATTCAGGCTTTCTTCTGCCCGGATAGTGTGGATACGTATTTGGGAGATACTCGAATGTTCCTCGTCTGATGCTCGGGCATAGCTATTGGACAACGACTCCGTTAAGTGAATTACGTAATATCCGCTGCCAGCTACGGGATACATTAGATAAACATCAAGTTGGTTTCTGGCAAACAGAAACCTGCATCATGGGCAATGATGAAGAAATTGGTGGTGGAAATGGTTTCGACCGTACCATGAAAACGGCACTTTATGTAGCACGCATCATTCATCACGATATTGTATATGCGGGAGCAAAAAGTTGGCAATGGTGGCGTGCCATTGGCGGTGATTACAAAGATGGATTGATTCGCGAATGTACTACGGACGATAACTTCCTAGATGGCAGAGTAGAAGACTCCAAACTGATGTGGGCTTTAGGTAATTATAGTCGTTTTATTCGTCCGGGGGCAGTCCGGTTATCCGTTTCGGCTTTCGATCAAACAGACGCTTTGATTCCTGATGGCGACACCGATCAGCAGGGATTGATGTGTTCTGCTTATAAGAATGTAGACGGAACGTATGTGATGGTAGTGATTAATTATGCCAATGAAGAAAAAGAGTTTTCTATTCATAAAGGAAAAGTAGGAAATACACAATGGCAGATTTATCGTACTTCGGATAAAGAAGGGGAAAATTTGCTTCCGGTGGGGACAGTGAAAAGTGGAAAGATTGTTCAGATTCCGGCACGTTCTATTATAACGCTTCAGAGCAAATAATTAAAAACGGCTTTGTATTTTTATTTCTTTTTGAAAGTTGTACATTTGTGTGTCCGTCCATTACTACGAAGGTAATGGACGGACGCAATGCTATAAACAAGGAGGTCTTTTATGGACAATAGAGGAAATATTGTCATTTATCAGACAAAGGATGGGAAAACTTCCATTGATGTAAAGTTGGAGAATGAGACGGTGTGGCTGACGCAGGCGCAAATGGCAGACTTATTCCAGAAGGATAGAACTGTCATCGGTAGACATATAAATAATGTATATCGGGAAGGAGAGTTGGAGCGTGATATCACGTGTGCAAAATTCGCACATGTGGGTAGCGATAATGACCAACAATACGTTTGTAGCACTTACGTTAATGATTGCCGAAAGCCGGACGGAAGAAAAGGACGTGATGGTGAAGGTAGTAATCAATTTGATTAATAAGAATAATTGAATTTAGGTCTTATTGATGGATGATATAGGCAATGAGAGATACCTCGTCGCAGGGTATCTCTCATTTATTGTCAGGAATACCATTTTGCTGATGTCAGCAAAATGATAGGTGATAGAGGAATGTGTATTTTTATATGAGAAGAAGATCCTATATGAAGATGTTTATATAGAAATATATAAAAAAGAGGTTTATTTGTGGAGCGTATTCTTATTCGGAGTATTCCATACTTTTGTCTGATCGCATACAATATCCATCCATTGGTCACCGCATTTAATCTTGAAATCTCCTTTTTCCAGTCTCCACTTACCGTCATATCCCACAAATGCCAAGTCGCTTCCTTTCAGTTTCAGCGTAACCGTCTTTGTTTCTCCCGGTTCCAGAGAAACCTTTTCGAAGTTTCGTAAACGGATATTGTCCGGTGTGCTGCTTGCCACTAAGTCCTTAGAGAACAATAACACACTCTCTTTTCCGGCAACTTTGCCCGTGTTGGTTACGTCAACCGTGAATATCAGTTCGTCGTCAGCATTAAAAGTCGGTTTATTTACTTTTTAAATTGCTGTACTTATAATTCGTATAGCTTAATCCGAAACCGAACGGCCATTGAATATCCATCACCGAATCATAATTGTAGTTACCTCCCATTTGCCCCATGTTTTCGCAAGGCTTGTAGTCATAAGTTGCCAAAGCGTTGATAAGTCGGGGATAGGTGAACGGCATTTTTCCACTGAAGTTGGCATCACCGGCCAATAAGTTAGCAAGTGCATCACCACCGTAATTGCTTGGCAACATGATGTTGACAACCGCTTTAGCTAAAGGCACTATATCGTTGATAATACGTGGACGTCCCTGATTCAGAACCAGGACAATAGGTTTGCCCGTAGCGGCCAGAGCTTTTACCAGATTGCGCTGGTTTTCTGATAAGGTAAGATCCGTCAGGTTGCCCGGAGTTTCGCAATAAGAGTTTTCACCGATGCAGGTGATGATAATATCCGCTTGTGCTGCCGCTGCCACAGGTTTTTCAATTTCCGGTTTGTTTTCTTCCCACCAATTATCGTTTTTGTAAGAAGCATAGGTCACTCCCGGTTCATAGATAATATTCTCTTTTCCGTATTTCTCACACAAAGCCTCGTAGATGGTATGATATGCCTGCGCATACTCATCAGCAACGTGTCCCTGCCAGCTATACGACCATCCGCCGTTCAGACAACGCATCGAGTTTGCGTTCGGACCGGTCAGCAGAATCTTTTGCCTTTCGCTATCGGCAGGATATTTCCGTCATTCTTTAGCAACACTTCCGATTCCTCGGCAGCCTGCAGGGCAACAGCTGCAAATTCCTTAGAACCGAACTTGTCATACTTCTTAATGTCCCAATATGGATGGTCAAATAATCCCAGACGATATTTCAGACGCAACACACGGGCTACTGCATCATCGATACGCTCCATAGATACCTCTCCTTCTTCAACCAACTCTTTCAGATAATCGCAGAAACTCACTTCATAAGGAACCATCGACATGTCGATACCAGCATTGATGGCAATCTTGACAGCCTCTTTCTTGGTGGCAGCGATGTGATCCCGGGTACAGAGATTGTTAATGTCCGCCCAGTCTGTAACAATCAGTCCGTCCCAGTTCAAGTCTTCTTTCAGCCATTCGGTCAGCAACTCACGGTTGGCGTGAAAAGGCAGTCCGTTGTCAACGCCGGAGTTTACCATTACGCTCAATGCACCCTGACGTACAGCGGCAAGGAAAGAGAGCGAAATGTTTTTCACGCATATCACTGCGTGAGATGGAAGATGGAGTACGGTCTTTACCGGAAACAGGTACACCGTAACCCATATAATGCTTCATGCACGCAGCTACATTGTATTTCTCCGATACGGTTCGGGTCTTCTCCTGAAAACCTTTCACGGCCGATACACCCATTTCTGCGTTTACATAACAATCTTCACCATAGTTCTCCACATACGTGCCCAGCGCGGGTCGCGGCCTAAGTCGACTACCGGGGCGAACGTCCAGGGGATGCAGCCTGCTTTCGTTTCATAAGCGGAGATTTTGGCACCTCTTCTCGTTAGCTCGCGGTTGAAGGTGGCTCCCATGTTGATGCCTTGCGGAAACATCGTCCCGTCCAATGTGTAAGTCGTTCCATGAATCTGATCTACCCCATAGATGCAGGGAATACCGATCTCCTTCATCGATTTCTCCTGTATCTGTTTGATGGCTTCCGCCCACTTCTCCTTTTTCTGTGCTACCCCTAAAGGAACATTCAACAGTGAACCTACTTTATATTTACCGATAACCGTGTCGAGCATTGCCTCGCTAAGGCAGAATCCTTTCTTACGACTGGTTTCAAGATCGGATACCACATCAATCGTGATTTCACACATCTGACCGATTTTTTGTTCGAGAGTCATTTTCTGAAGCCATTCCCGGATATGAGTTTCAATAGCCGGATCGGTCGGGATGACAGGAGAGGCAGTCTGTGCATGAGGCGTAAGACAAGTACCGGCAAAGGCTGATACTAATACCATTTTCTTAATGTTTTTCATGAGTTGATATTTTTAGAGTGAGACTTTAATTCTATTACAAATGTAGGAAGAATTGCACTCACCCGAAAGGGCGAAATGCAATTGAATACAAATCATGCCCCAATAAAATACATTCTATTCTCTTCTATGCCTTGCGAGACTTTCCGAATGTAACATTATTGCCTTATATTTGAAACGAAAAACGCTATCCTGAAAGAAAACGTTCCGCACCTTGAAACATAACGAACCTTGTTTCCGCCGGATTATGGTGAACTTTGCCATCAGTACAAACTTTAAAAATAAGAATGATGAAGAACAGTTGCAGACTTTTATTAATCTTAATCGGATTATGGATGGCTAATGTCTCCCTCGCACAAAAAAAGACATTCAGGAACCCCATTATCACAGGAATGAATCCCGACCCGAGCATTTGCAGGGTGGGGAGATGATTTTACTTGGTTACTTCTACCTTTGAATATTTTCCCGGTCTGCCGGTTTATCATAGTAAAGACCTTGTTCATTGAAACTGATCGGTCATGCCCTGTCCCGCCCGGAAAATAATCCGTTGATGGGATGCAATGCCTCCACCGGCGGACAGTATGCTCCGACGTTACGATACCATGACGGTACATTCTATGTGATTGGCACGAACTATGGAGGAAAAGGTTCGCAAGGAGTATTCTATGTGACGGCAAAGAATCCTGCAGGTCCCTGGTCTGATCCGGTATGGGTGGGGAACTGGTATGTAGATCCGTCTATTGAGTTTATCGACGGAAAGATGTACTTTTTGAGTCCGGATAATCAAGGCAGCTTCCTGTTGGGAGTGATGGACCCCGAAACCGGAACGTTTGTGGAACCTTTGAGAAAAAGTAGCTTCCGGTCTGGGAGGCTCTTCACCGGAAGGACCTCATTTCTATAAGATAGGCGATTATTACTATATCATGTCTGCCGAAGGAGGAACGGGCTACGAGCATCGGGAAGTCATACAACGGAGTAAATCCCCCTTGGGGACCGTATGAGCCCAGTCCTGTAAATCCTGTCCTTTCGAATATGAACTGTCCCTGATCATCCTTTCCAGGCGATAGGTCATGCCGACCTCGTCCAACTGAAAGATGGAAGCTGGTGGGCAGTTTGTCTGGGAATAAGACCAGTGAACGGCAAGTACCAGCATTTAGGGCGTGAAACGTTCCTAGCACCTGTGACGTGGGATGCCGACGGCTGGCCTAAGGTGGGTAAAGATGGTGTCGTACAGGAAACATATCTCTTCCCCAACCTGCCGTCACACGTTTGGATGGAACAACCGGTTCGTGATGATTTCGATCAGGAAACACTGGGGTTGGACTGGACTTTTATCCGCAATCCTGCTCATTCGTTCTGGTCATTGACGGAGAAGCCGGGTTCGCTGCGTCTGAAAGGAACAGCAATCAACTTCACAACGAATGATTCTCCTTCTTTTTATCGGCCGCCGGCAGGCTGCTTTCAATCTGACTGCATCTGCAAAAGTCAACTTTATTCCGAAAGTGGAAAATGAAGAGGCGGGACTGGTAGTAAGAGCGGATGATAAGAATCATTATGACCTGCTGATAACGGAGCGGAACGGACAGCGGGTTGCCATGATCCGTAAAACTTTGAAGGATAAAGTGGTCGATACCACCTGCAAAGAACTTCCTGCTACCGGAGAGGTGATCTTATCCATCACCGCCACCGAGACGACCTATACGTTTGAGATAAAGGCAGCCCACGTTTCTGCTATATTGGGAACAGCTTCCACGCGTGATGTCTCCAATGAAGTGGTAGGTGGATTTTACCGGTGTATTTATAGGTATGTATGCATCCGGTAATGGGCAGGCAAATACAAATCCGGCCGACTTTGACTGGTTCGATTTTCGCTGCTTGGACTAAGCTGAAGAGGGTTGAAAACAAATCATACGCAAAAGGGAAACATTCTGTGCGTATGGGTAAAACATTTGGCAGACCGGGTGTGAACGAAATACCATATTTCCTTTGGGAAAAACATCTACTTTTGTATCGTCGGCTGGCAAAAGATGTTTAACTCTTAAATTATATAATATGCGAAACGCTTTATTCCTTATTTTTATTTCGCTTTGTTCCGTATGCAAGTCATCAGCTCAAGGTTACAGTAATCCTGTAATCCCCGGTTTCCATCCCGATCCGAGTGTTTGCAAGGCAGGGGATGATTATTATTTAGTCAACAGCAGCTTTCAATATTTCCCCGGAGTGCCTTTTGTTTCACAGTAAAGACCTTGTGCATTGGGAGCAGATAGGAAACTGTCTGACCCGTCCGTCCCAGCTTGATCTGACTAATGCTAATTCGGGAAGCGGTATTTTCGCTCCTACCATTCGTTACAATGATGGAGTGTTTTACATGATTACGACTAATGTCTCCGGTAAGGGGAATTTCCTGGTACATACTACTGATCCCCGTAGTGAATGGTCGGAACCAGTCTGGCTCGAGCAAGGAGGCATCGATCCTTCGCTTTATTTTGAGGATGGCAAATGTTTTATGGTCAGTAATCCGGATGGATACATCAACCTGTGTGAGATTGACCCCATGACAGGCAAACAGCTTTCTTCTTCCAAACGAATATGGAACGGCACTGGAGGCAGATATGCCGAGGGTCCGCACATTTATAAGAAAGACGGCTGGTACTATCTGCTGATTTCGGAGGGCGGTACGGAATTGGGACATAAAGTAACCATTGCCCGCAGCCGTTACATTGACGGGCCTTATCAGGAAATCCGGCAAATCCTATTCTGACCCATGCCAATGAATCGGGACAATCCAGTCCGATTCAGGGAACAGGGCATGCTGATCTGGTGGAAGGCACCGATGGTTCTTGGTGGATGGTTTGTCTGGCATACAGAATTATGCCGGGAACTCATCATACATTGGGACGTGAAACGTATCTGGCTCCGGTGCGGTGGGATAAGGACGCCTGGCCTGTAGTCAATAGCAATGGAACCATTTCTTTGAAGATGGACGTCCCTACTCTGCCTCAACAGGAAATGAAAGGCAGACCGGAACGAATAGACTTTAAAGAAGGAAAGCTTTCTCCCGAATGGATTCATCTGCAGAATCCCGAAGCGAAGAATTATATTTTACCAAAGATGGAAAACTTCGTTTGATAGCGACTCCCGTTACGTTAAGCGATTGGAAAAGCCCTACCTTTGTCGCCTTGCGGCAGGAACATTTTGATATGGAAGCATCCGCTCCGGTAGTCTTGCAGAAAGCGGGAGTGAATGATGAAGCGGGAATTTCCGTCTTTATGGAGTTTCATTCTCACTACGATTTATTTGTCCGTCAGGATAAGGATCGGAAACGTTCTGTTGGCTTGCGATATAAACTGGGAGAGATTACCCATTATGCCAAAGAAGTTTCCCTACCGACGGATGGTGAGGTGGAACTGGTGGTGAAGTCGGATATCAATTACTATTATTTTGGTTATAAAGTGAATGGAATATATCATGATCTGGGTAAGATGAACACGCGTTATCTAAGCACTGAAACAGCAGGCGGATTTACCGGAGTCGTATTGGGGCTTTACATTACATCAGCTTCTAAAGATTCGAAGGCGTATGCTGATTTTGAGTACTTTAAGTATAAAGGGAAACCGGGAGAAAACAAATGAATCCCTTTTATAAAACAAATTCACCCCATCGTTTCCAAAACGCTCCCTATATGAATAACATTACAGAAGTGAAGTTACATGTCGAATACATAATTTTGTGGTGTAGAAAACAAATGTGTTTTGATGAGGCAAGGTTAACGGTTTTAAATTTAATCTAATAGTATAGAAGAATATGGAAAAACAGTCATTTAGTGATGGATTATTTAGTCCATTGGGTATTAAACGAGTCATATTTATGCTGGTGTTGCTCACCACCTCTTTTATATCATGTAGCAACAGTGATGAAAAAAGGAGGAAGTCTGGAAGTGGCACAGGAATATCGTAATCTGGAGTTTGACGCTCGTGGAAGCAGGCAGACTATTCAGATAGACGGTCCGGCCGAATGGCATATCAGTACTTCGGAAAGTTGGTGTAAAAGTTCACATACTATCGGTGAAGGAAAACAATATGTAAATATCACAGTAGAGGCCAATGATACGCAGAAAGAGAGGACGGCTACCGTCACCGTTTCGGCGAGTGGCGCTCCTGATATTATTATCAATGTAAAGCAGTCCCTATATAGCGTACCTGCATACGATGAATACATTGCACCTGATAATACAGGGATGCGTGATTTGACTTCCATGCAACTGTCGGCATTGATGAAAGCCGGAGTGAATGTAGGGAATACATTTGAGGCGGTGATTGTGGGAAATGACGGAAGTCTTTCCGGCGATGAAACGTGTTGGGGAAATCCTACACCGAACAAGGCTCTTTTTCGAGGGTATCAAAGCAGCGGGCTTTGATGTCGTGCGTATACCGGTAGCTTATTCTCATCAGTTTGAAGATGCGGCAACGTATAAGATTAAGAGTGCATGGATGGATAAGGTGGAGGCTGCCGTGAAAAGCTGCGCTTGATGCCGGTCTCTATGTTATTATCAATATCCACTGGGAAGGTGGCTGGCTGAACCATCCGGTAGATGCCAATAAAGAAGCTCTGGATGAAAGACTGGAAGCGATGTGGAAACAGATCGCCTTAAGATTCAGAGACTATGACGACCGTCTGCTCTTTGCCGGAACCAATGAGGTGAATAATGACGACGCTAACGGTGCGCAGCCTACAGAGGAGAATTACCGGGTACAGAATGGTTTCAATCAGGTGTTTGTCAATACGGTTAGAGCTACCGGAGGACGTAATCATTACCGTCATCTGATTGTGCAGGCATATAATACCGATGTGGCGAAAGCGGTCGCGCATTTCACAATGCCGCTCGATATTGTTCAAAATCGTATTTTCCTGGAATGTCATTACTATGATCCTTATGATTTCACAATCATGCCTAACGATGAGAATTTCAAGAGTCAATGGGGAGCTGCGTTTGCAGGTGGAGATGTATCTGCTACCGGACAGGAGGGGGACATAGAGGCTACTTTAAGTTCGCTGAATGTATTTATCAATAATAATGTTCCTGTAATCATCGGCGAATATGGTCCGACATTAAGAGACCAGTTGACCGGAGAGGCTTTGGAGAATCATTTGAAATCGCGTAATGACTATATCGAATATGTAGTGAAAACCTGTGTGAAGAATAAGCTCGTTCCCTTGTACTGGGATGCCGGCTATACCGAAAAACTGTTTGACCGTACTACAGGACAACCGCATAATGCAGCATCCATAGCAGCGATTATGAAAGGATTAAATTGAATATTAACCATTTAAATAAGGTACAATGAATAAACACTTTCTTGGAAAATGTACATTTGTACATTGGTACTGTCTTGCGTTGGCAATATTACTTTGGTTGCCAATAACGATATTGGAGGCTGCTCCTTCACAGAACTTAAAGGTGTCGGAATAGTAACTTCCGCGACTGACGGAGAACCGTTGATTGGGGTAAGCGTACAAGTGAAAGGTACGTCGACAGGAACTATTACAGACTTGAACGGTAAGTATACGCTGAATGTATCTACCGGACAGACGCTGGTCTTCTCCTACATCGGCTTTATGGAACAGCAGGTTGTTGCAACAAAACCTGTCATTAACGTAGTTCTGAAAGAAGATACTAAAACGTTGGATGAGGTGGTAGTTGTCGGCTATGGAACCATGAAACGAAGTGACTTGACAGGTTCAGTTGTTTCCGTGACCGGAGATGAACTGAAAAAAGTCTGTTGTTACTTCTTTAGACCAAGCTTTGCAGGGGCGTGCAGCGGGTGTTTCCGTTACACAAAATTCGGGAGCCCCGGGTGGAGGTATCTCTGTGAGTATTCGTGGTATCAATTCCTTGAATGGTAACGAACCTCTGTATGTGATTGATGGTGTAGCGATTTCCGGTAATACGGACGGTAACTCCAGTGTACTGTCTTCCATTAACCCTTCGGACATCGTTTCTATGGAAATTCTGAAAGATGCTTCGGCTACAGCTATTTATGGTTCGAGAGCTTCCAATGGTGTGGTACTGATTACCACTAATCAGGGTAAAGCCGGTAAGACAAAAGTTTCTTACGAAGGATATTATGGCTTGCAGCAATTACCAAAGAAGTTGGATGTTTTAAATCTGCGCGAATATGCGGAATATCAAAATCTACGCGCTCAAGTACTGGGCTTTGGTGACCGTGAGGAGTTTAAAGATCCCAGCTTACTGGGAGAAGGGACGAACTGGCAGGATGAGATTTTCCGCAATGCATCTATGCACAATCATCAGATCAATATCTCCGGAGGAAATGAGGAACTACTTATTCACTTTCGGGTGGTTATTTGAGTCAGGATGGTATCGGTATCGGTTCTAGCTTCGAACGTTTCTCTGCCCGTGTCAATATGGATAATAAGATAACGAACTGGCTCTCTACCGGGTTGCGTGCTTCTGTTGCCAAGACGCAGCAGAACAATACGATCGACAATGGTAATATCATCCGCACGGCGATACAGCAGTTGCCCGAAGTACCGGCGAAGAATCCTGACGGTTCATGGGGAATGCAGTCAGAAAACATGTATGGTACTTACTTTACGAATCCGGTAGCAGAAGCGCTGATGCGTGAGAACTACGAAAAGGGATTACAACTCTATGTGGATTTCTTTGCTGATATTACACTTTACAAAGGGATTAGTGTTCAGAGCTGAGTATGCAGGCAATTATTATTATAACAACAATTATCAGTATACTCCGTCTTATGACTATGGTCTTTATACCCAAGAGTCATTAGGTAGTCGTAGTGCCAGCAATGGTAGTAACTGGACATTAAAGACTTATCTAACTTATACTAATACTTTCGGTCGACATCAAATTACTGCCATGGCGGGACATGAAGCGCAGGAGAATAATTGGGAATCACTTTCCGGCACCCGGAGTGACTATTTTCTCAACTCTGTTCACGAACTGGACGCGGGTAGCTCACTTACCGCAAAGAATAGTAGTTCCAAAGGTTCTTCTGCTATCGAATCTTACTTCGGTCGTGTTAACTACGGATTTGATGACCGTTATTTGTTGACACTTACTGTACGTGGTGACGGTTCTTCTACGTTTGCTCGAACAATCGTTGGGGAATATTTCCATCGGCAGCTCTTGCATGGAAGTTGAAGAATGAGAAATTCCTGAAGAACGTCTCTTGGTTGGATAATTTGAAGTTACGTCTGGGTTGGGGATTGGTGGGTAATCAAGCGGCAGAAAACTATGCTTATGGTGTAAAGATGAGAACTGTGGCAACTATTTGGGGAAGCGGATATTATGCGGAGAACTATGGAAACGAAAACTTGAAATGGGAAGAGACTGAAGCATGGAATGCCGGACTAGACATTAATCTTTTTTTGGTAACCGGGTAGAACTGATTATTGACGGATATTACAAAAACACAGATAATCTGTTAATGAAAGCATCTCTTCCTTCTTATGTTAACGGTGTTATTTCCTCACCGTGGGTAAATGCGGGTGCTATGACCAATAAAGGTCTGGAATTCACGTTGAATACGGTTAATATCAATAAAAATGATTTCATGTGGAGATCAGGACTGACTATTTCATTTAATAGGAATGAGATTACAAAGCTTTACACAGAGACAGCAGGACTTTCCGGTACTATCAACAGTGAGACTTACACCTACTCGGAGGTGGGACAGCCAATAGGACAGTTTTACGGATATAACGTGATAGGCATGTTTACGAAGGAGGATGACTTTTTACAAGCGGGATTCTTACGGTAATTATATTCTCGATAAAAATGGTGAGCGTGTGAAAGTGGCTATTCAAAAGGAAAGAATATCTCTGAAAGTGAGATATGGGTAGGAGACTATATTTATGAGGATATTGACGACAATGGCGTTATTGATGAGAAAGACCGTACCTATTTAGGTAATCCCGAACCGAAGTTCTCTTACGGTTTTAACAACTCGTTTTTTCTTATAAAGGCTTTGATCTGAATATTTTCATCAATGGTGTATACGGTAATAAAGTGGTGAATATGCTACGTAAAGAATTTACCAATCCGATGAACAACAGTGGAATGTTGAAAGAAGCTGTTAATATCGCCCGTGTGGAACTGATCGATCCATCACAACCGACTACGCTTTCCAATGTCTATGTCTCGAATGCCGGTTCGGCACAAGTACAGCGCATCACTGCTGCCAATGCTAACGATAATAACCGTATGAGCAGCCGCTTTGTAGAAGACGGTTCATATCTTCGTATCAAGAATATCTCGTTAGGTTATACTTTCCTAAAAAAAGTGGATAAGTAAGCTCAATATTGACAATCTACGGGTGTATATGAATATCCAGAATGCATTCACTTTTACAAAGTACAAAGGATATGATCCTGAAGTGGGTGCTTACAATTATGATGTGCTGACGCGTGGTATCGATAATGCCCGTTATCCTTCACAACGGATTTATACTTTCGGACTTAACCTTAGTTTCTAACCTGACAAATAATGAGAATATTTATGAAAAGTAAATTATTAGTAATAGCAACTACCGCCCTGCTGTTTGCAGCATGCAGTGACAGTTTTCTGGATAGAGCACCGGAAGGAAACTATGTAGACGCTACATTTTATACTTCTGACGAAGCGTTAGAAGCAGCCACCGCTCCGCTTTACAATCGGGCATGGTTTGATTACAATCAACGTTCCATCGTTCCTATCGGTAGCGGGCGTGCCAATGATATGTACAGTCCCTGGAATTATCCGCAGTTTGTTACTTTCCAAGTGACAGCTTTGGATGAAAATCTGTCGGGTGCATGGAGTGGATTCTACTCGGTAGTAACGATGTCGAACTCTGTAATCAATGCGGTAGAGACGCAGACACAGGGTAGTGTGAGCGAAGCTGCCAAGACAAAGGCAATTGCAGAAGCCCGGTTGATGCGTGCATGTGCATACTTCTATATGTTGCGCATTTGGGGCCCGGTGATTCTCATTGAAGATAACCAGAAGTTGGTTGACAATCCCGTTCGTCCGCTCAATCGTGAAGAAGATGTATTTCAGTTTATTATTAATGATTTGAATTACGCCGTCGATAATTTGTCGGAGCAGAGTGATAAAGGACGGCTACATCGTGGGCGGCAAAAGGGATATTGGCAAAGGTTTATCTGGCACGTTCGGGCTGGAACAATGGTGGTACGCGTGATGAAGGTGATTTAGAACTTGCCCGTCAATATGCCAGTGATGTGTGTGAGAATAGTGGGTTGGACTTGATGACAAACTACGAAGATCTCTTCAAGTATAAGAACAATAACAATCAGGAATCCCTGCTCGCTATGCAGTGGGTGCCGTTGGGGGGAGTGGTATGAATGTAATACCCTCTTGTCTGATTTGGCATTCTCGACCGAGGTGACGGGTGGTGTCAATTGTTGGAGTAGCTATAGTGGAAGTATTGATATGCTTCAGCAATACGAGTTGGCAGATACGTTGCGTAGGAACGCTACCTTTTTTACCAAGGGTTCTTATTACTCTTATATTTGCATTAAAGATGGTGGCTATACTTATAAGGGTACTGCTTCTCCTATTAAAAAGGTGTTCCGGGAGGGCCGGATGACGATAACGACGGTAAGGTGAAACAAATGAATTCGCCACTTAATACTTATATTTTGCGTTTAGCAGATGTCTACTTGACGTATGCGGAAGCTTGTCTGGGTAACAATTCTACGTTGAGTGACGGTCGTGGTCTTTACTTCTTCAACCGTGTACGTGAGCGTGCAAAGATTAATAAAAAGTCTTCCATCACGTTGGATGACATTATCCGCGAACGCCGTGTTGAGTTCGGTATGGAATATTCAAACTGGTATGATATGGTATCTTGGTTCCGTTATTTACCGGACAAGATGCTTAACTACTTTAATAATCAGTGGCGGGGGTACCGGACGGATGCTATCATCAAAGATGAGGACGGAAAATTGCATTTTGGGAAGTATGACACGGATGGAACTACGTTCCTTGAAGGTCCTGAGTATTACACAGCTCCGGAGTTTACTATCAATATTGAAGCAGAGGATATTTTCTTGCCTTATCCGGAATCTGATGTCATCCAGAATCCGTTATTGAACGAACCACCGGTTCCTTATACATTTAACGAATAAATCAGAAGAATTTATGAAATCAATATATAAATATTTAGATACGAGATTGTTCTTGATAGGGTTGTTAGTCCTGCCCTTTTTGGCTGTTGTCTCTTGCCAGAATGACGACGATGATGCTATACCGGTAATTCATTATATAAGAGTAACAGATCCGGCTAAAGCTGATAGTACTTTTACTGATGTAAATCCGGGAACAATGATTGTTGTAGTCGGAGAACATTTGGGTGGAACACAAAAGGTGTATATCAATGATCAGGAGGTTAGTTTCAACAGGAATTATGTAACTTCTACAAGTATCATATTAACGGTTCCTAATGAATTGGAACTGACAGGACAAAATCCTGAGTTGAAAGGTGAAATTCGCATAGAAACAGAGCATGGAGTAGCAGCTTACAATATGCACGTGCTTTCGCCTGCACCTTACATCACCCGTATTTCCGCAACCTATCCTATAAAGCCGGGGAGACCAGATGACTGTGATCGGTGGTAACTTCTATGAAGTACAGGCTGTTTATCTTTCTACTGAACAACCGGCAAAGGATGGACACGCCCTGTTGATGTTCAGGAGATAACAAATTATGAAGTAAATAACAAATATAGTCAAATTACGCTAACAGCTCCGGCAAATCTGCTTGAAGAGGGATATCTTGTGGTAGAGTGCTATACGAGCAGTGCGGTTACAGAGTTTAAGAAGAATGGTCCAAAACCGGTTGTTACTGCTGTCAGTTCGACAATGCCAGTCGTAGGAAGCACGGTTACTATTACTGGACAGAATTTTATTGAGGTATCACGTGTGAATATTAACGGTGAGTTCGACATTCCAGTGGGGGACATCACAACCTCAAACACTTTTGATGAGATTAGTTTTGTATTGCCACAGGCTCCTACCCAGTCCGGCCATATTTCTGTGACTGCGATTGGAGGAACGGTAGAATCTGCAGAAATATTCTATCCTCTAGAAAATGTGATATTGAATTACGATGGAATCGGTAGTCATGTTTGGGGTGATTGCAGTTTTGTAGTAGCAGATGGCTCGTCAGCTCCTTATGTTTCTAATGGAACTTGTCTAGGCATTACCGGAACAGTGAGTGCATCCAATTATTGGTGGAAACAAAGTTATTCCAACGCTCAATGGGTAAATACAAGCATCATTCAGGAAATATACCGATTGATGATTTGAAATTACAGTTTGAATGTTTTGTGAAAGAAGTATTTACCGGACCTGTTTTCCAAATCGCAATGTGTGAAAACTTTGATGCTGCATTAAATGGGTATGTCCCAGTGAGTTCTTTTACAGGAAAGACAGAGACTGGAAAGTGGATGCAATGTTCCGTATCTTTATCTTCTGTTGTTGCAGATGCTACATATCAAGACTTTTTAAATAGGAACTCTACTCATATAGGCGTATATGCAACGAACCCTGGTAGTAGTCAAGCTACTATTGAAGTTTATTTCGATAACTTCCGCATCGTGAGAAAATAATGATTTGAATGAAATAGGAGAGGGTAGAACGAACCGTGTACCTTCTCCTACTTTTTTAGTAACTGTATGAAAATAGTAAGATACATTGCTCTGTTTGGGATATTGAGTGGGTTGGCGGTTGCGTGCACTCCTTCAACAAGTGTGATACCAAACGATGCTATCCGATTGAATCAACTGGGTTATTATCCCAATCAAGAGAAAATAGCTGTAGTAGACAGCGGAAAAGTTGAAGAGTTTGTAATATGGGATGCTGTTTCCGGTGAACAAGTGTTTGTCGGGAAATCTTTATATACAGCAAAGTCAGCATGGTCGGATAAAACAAGAACAACACTGGATTTTTAGTGCTGTAACAACTCCGGGAAAATATATACTGAAGGTGAACGGGCATCGGTTACTTTCCTAATAAAAAGACAGTGTATTATCTCCTCTGGCTGACGCGGCTTTGAAGTCTTTTTATTATCAGCGTACCGCAATGCCGATTGAAGAACAATATGCAGGGCAGTGGCACAGAATGGCCGGGCATCCGGATAATCATGTATTGATACATCCCAGCGCTGCTTCCCCGATCGTCCTGCGGGAACAATTGTCTCTTCTTCCAAAGGTTGGTATGATGCCGGCGATTATAATAAGTATATTGTGAATTCCGGTTATTCAATAGGTTTGATGCAGTCTATTTATCAGCTGTTTCTGGATTACTTCTCCCGGCAAAAGATAAATATCCCGGAGAGCAATAACCATACCCCCGACTTACTGGACGAAATGCAATTTAACTTGGATTGGATGTTAACAATGCAAGATCCCGAAGATGGAGGAGTATATCATAAACTGACCACCCCCTTTTTTGAAGGTTTTGTGAAACCTGTGGACTGTAAACAACAACGTTATGTCGTGCAGAAATCAGTCACTGCCGCTTTAGATTTTGCAGCAGTCATGGCACAGTCCTCCCGTCTGTTTGCCTCTTATGAAGAAGATTATCCGGGATTCTCAAACGTGCTCTACTGGCAGCGGAGAAGGCTTATGCCTGGGCGGAAAAGCATCCGGAAGCCTATTATAATCAGAATCTGCTCAATCAGAAGTATCAACCGGCAATAGCTACCGGAGAATATGGTGACACACATGCAGACGATGAATTTTTCTGGGCGGCTAGCGAACTCTATTTCTCAACCGGAAGAGATATACCGGGAAGAAGCAATAAAAAAGGCTCCCCAAATATACACAGCTCCGGGATGGGGCAACACGTTCGCATTAGGTATATTTGCATGGCTTCAACCAGGCAGAGAGTTAAATGAAGCCGACCGTCGTTTTGCCGATTCATTGAAAACGGAACTTTTGAAATATGCGGATAAAGTCATAGAAGGAGCCGAACAGACCCCATTTCACGCTCCTTATGGTAATGATGCTAAAGATTTCTTTTTGGGGATGCCTTGCGGAGAAATGTATGAATCAGGGTGTATCGTTGATGTACGCTTATCTCCAGACTGGCAAAGACGTTTATTTGACTAATGCCTATAGAAACATGGATTATATATTGGGGCGAAATGCAACGGGTTTCTGTTATGTGACAGGGCTTGGAACGAAGAGTCCGAAGCATCCTCATCACCGCCTTTCGGCTTCGGACGACATAGAAGACCCTATTCCCGGATTTCTTGTTGGAGGACCTAACCCAGGACAGCAGGACGGGGCTTTTTATCCTACTGCCAGTCCGGATGAGTCGTATGTAGATACGGAAGATTCGTATGCTTCAATGAAGTAGCCATTAACTGGAACGCTGCTTTGGTTGCATTAGCTTCTTCGTTGGATGCGCTTGCTGTTTATTCTGTCAAATAATCCGTAGGCTCTTTTTCTTGGCTGTTTGATAATATTTTATTTCCTTTGTACAAATCTGAAAAACATGATAAGAAAGAGCCTTTTATTGTTAGCTTTACTTCTCGCTTCGTGGATTGTGTCTGCACAATCATACTTGTTCAAGCATCTGGAAGTGTCGGACGGATTGTCTAATAATTCTGTGAATACTATTTATAAAGATCGTGATGGGTTCATGTGGTTCGGTACGACTACCGGACTGAACCGCTATGACGGATATACTTTCAAGATCTACCAGCATGCCGAGAATGAGCCGGGATCTTTACCGGATAATTACATTACCGATATTGTGGAAATGCCTGACGGACGGTTTTGGATAAATACCGCCCGGGGGTATGTATTATTTGATAAGGGCGGGATTACTTTATCACTGATGTTACCGGATTTATGAAAAATCTGGAGTCATGGGGAGTTCCGGAACAGGTTTTTTGTAGACCGGGAAGGGAATACGTGGCTTAGTGTGGCAGGTGAAGGATGTTACCGTTACAAGGAGGGTGGAAAGAGACTCTTCTTTTCGTATACGGAACATTCGTTGCCGGAGTATGGAGTGACACAAATGGCGGAATGTAGTGACGGAATCTTGTTGATTTATAATACGGGACTGCTTGTCTGTCTGGATCGTGCCACATTGGCGATTAAATGGCAGTCTGATGAAATTAAGAAATATATTCCGGGAGGAAAGACGATAGAACTTTCGCTTTTTGTAGATAGAGACAATTGCATCTGGGCATACAGTCTTATGGGAATCTGGGCGTATGATTGCGGAACAAAAGTTGGCGGACAGATTTGACCGGTATCTGGTCGTCACGTCCGGACGTAATTATTCATGCGGTGGCACAGGATATAGAAGGCAGGATTTGGGTTGGAAAGGATTATGACGGCATAGACGTGCTTGAGAAAGAAACGGGGAAAGTGACTTCTCTTGTTGCCCACGATGACAATGGACGGAGCTTGCCTCATAATACAATTTATGACTTATATGCTGACAGGGATGGTGTCATGTGGGTAGGTACTTATAAGAAGGGGGTATCTTATTATAGTGAAAGCATCTTTAAGTTCAATATGTATGAATGGGGAGATATAACTTGCATAGAACAGGCGGATGAAGATAGACTGTGGCTCGGAACGAACGACCATGGGATTCTTTTTGTGGAATCGCTCTACAGGAAAGGCGGAACCTTTCTGGAGAGACGCCGAAGGACAA
>VOFH01000816.1_pt1 | contig 32001 bp, 51 predicted proteins | sample 5384091 | NCBI WGS metagenome assembly VOFH01 (sample SAMN12384727, study PRJNA508395) | human gut metagenome | isolation source: healthy gut G | host: Homo sapiens
TGCAATGGTTCGCCTTTTGCCCACTATTGGATGCATAACGGCTATATTACCATAGATAACGAGAAGATGTCAAAATCAAAGGGCAACTTCTTTACCGTAAGAGATATCTTGAAGGAGTATGACGGCGAAGTGATCCGATTCTTCCTGCTGTCAGGCCATTACAGAAGTCCAATCAATTTCAGCGACGCTTTGATGGATCAGGCGAAAAATGGTCTTGCCAGAATGGAAAACTGCAAGGAAAACCTGGTATACCTGACCACTGCAGGTACGGACGGGACCATGACAGACAGCGAAAAGAACAGCTGGCCGGTTATGACAAGTATCGCCAGGACTTCATCAGAGTGATGGACGACGACCTCAACACAGCAGATGCGATCAGTGCCGTATTTGAATTGATTACGGCGATCAACACCGCAGTCAAAGACGGGGCCACAAAGGAATTTGCTCAGAAGTCTCTGAAGACTTTGATGGAATTTGCTGATGTTCTGGGACTGCTGCAGGGCAAAGCTGACGAGGGAGTGGACCCGGAAATTCAAAAGCTGGTTGATGAGAGACAGGAAGCCAGGAAGGCGAAGAACTTTGCCAGAGCTGACGAAATCAGAGACCTGTTAAAAGAAAAAGGTATTACTTTGAAGGATACGCCGCAGGGTGTGCAGATCATAAAAGAATAATATGGAAAAATTGAATCAAGGAAATTAATACAACGGCATTGGCTTTTTAGGCGATGCCGTTTATGAAATATATGCAAGAAAATATGTAATGGACAGCGGACAGCAAAATGCGGACAGGCTGCACAAGGCGGCCATCAAATACGTTTGCGCCGCGGGGCAGGCAAAAGCTGTCAAATCTTTGATGGCGGACTTTCTGTCAGAAGAAGAAGTCGGCCTTATTAAGCGGGCGCGGAACCGAAAAACGGCCTCTAAAGCCAGAAGTGCCGATGCGGTGACGTATGCTTGAAGCCACGGCTTTTTGAAGCGTTGATGGGATTTTCTATTTAGACGGACAGTCGCAGCGTCTTGAAGAAGTGGTACTTGAAGCATTGAAGAGAATTGAGGAGTGATAGCGATGAGTAAAAGCAGACGGATTATTTGTGAATATGTGCCGTGAGATTTTGGATCACGGATTTTCTACCGAAGGCCAGGAAGTCAGAGCCAGATGGGAAGACGGTTCTCCCGCCTACACAATCAAGACCTTTGGTGTTGTCAATCGATATGATCTGCAGGATGAGTTTCCTGCTTTGACCCTGCGTCCAACTGCTATTAAATCGGCAGTTGATGAGATGCTTTGGATTTGGCAGAAAAAATCCAACAACATCAAAGACCTGAAGAGCCGCATTTGGGATGAATGGGCCGACGAAAATGGCTCCATCGGCAAAGCCTATGGTTATCAGCTGGGTGTGAACTATAGGTTTAAGCAGGGCGAGATGGACCAGGTGGATAACGTCATCTGGCAGCTCAAAAATACACCTCAATCGAGACGGATTATGACTAATATCTACAACTTCAGTGACTTGATGGAAATGGGATTGGAACCGTGTGCCTACAGTATGACCTTTAATGTGACAGGGAACAAGCTGAACGCGATTTTAAACCAGCGCTCTCAGGATATTTTGGCGGCTAATAACTGGAATGTGGTGCAGTATTCTGTTTTGGTACATATGTTGGCACAGGTGTGTGAATTTGAACGGGCCAGTTGGTTCACGTCATTGCTGACGCTCATATTTACGATAAACACATCCCGATTATTGAAGAACTGATAGAGCGGCCCCAGTATCCGGCGCCGAAATTCAGACTGAATCCGGATATAAAGGACTTCTACGATTTTACGACAGACGATCTGGTGATCGAGAACTACCAGAAAAACCCGCAGATTAAGAATATACCGATAGCCATATAAAGGGGCGCTGACGCGCAAAAGTTAACCTTGATAACTTTTGGGGCAGAAGCCATGAAAGCAGGAAGGATAGAAAGGACAGATAGATGAAACTCATACTTGCAGCAGATGAAAATTGGGCCATTGGAAGAACGGAGGTCTGCTCTGTCACATCCCTGGTGATTTGAAGTACTTTTTAAAGAGCGAACGAAGGGAAAGACCGTAGTGATGGGACGGCCGACTTTGAAAGCTCTGCCTGGCGGCAAACCATTGCCGGGCAGAGATAACATCGTTTTAACCAGCAGAGAGGATTACAGCCCCCAGGGGGTTTTGGTCGCACACTCTGAGAGTGAGCTGGACAAAGCTTTGAACCGCTATCATAGTGATGATGTCTTCATTATTGGAGGCGGCAAGGTTTACAGGGATTTTTTGTCCAAATGCGACACATGCTACATAACAAAGATCTATGAGAAATTCGAGGCAGATACCTGGTTTGTGAACTTAGACGAGATGGCCGAATTTGAAGTGGTATGGCAAAGCGAGGTGCAGGAAGAAAAGGTATCCGCTATCAGTTTTTGAATATAGGGAGAAAGTAAGCTATGGCAGAAAAGAAAAAAACAAGAGAAACTGGGAAGAAATTAACGGACGCAAGGGGAAACGTTATGTTCCAAAGCAGAAGAACGAAGCCAGAGGCCGGTTAGACCGGCAAGACCTGTGAGGCAGGAGGCGCCTGCGGCATTTGAGGAAATGATTTCAGAGAATGTCATTATCGGCAGAAATCCTGTGATTGAAGCCCTGAAGAACGATAGAGAAATTGAAAAGCTTTTGATTGGGAAGGGGGCAGAAGGTTCTATTACGAAGATTATCGGTATGGCAAAGGATAAGCAGATTCCTATTTATCAGAGTGATAAAATCACTCTCGACAGGATTGCTGCCGGCGGAAATCATCAGGGGTCGTCGCATATGCTTCTGCATACAGTTATGCAGAACTTGAAGATATTTACGCCTTGGCCAGAGCAAAAGGTGAGGAACCCTTTATCATCATTTTGGACAATTTAGAAGACCCGCACAACTTAGGCGCCATCATGAGAACGGCCGAATGTGCTGGAGCGCACGGCCTTATTATTCCAAAGCGACGCTCCTGCGGATTGACGGAGGTAGTCGCCAAAGCTTCGGCAGGCGCAATTGAATATCTTCCATGTGTAAAAGTCTCCAACATCGGACAGACGATTGACCGACTGAAGGAAGACGGTATGTGGATTGCGGCCTGCGATATGGGCGGTGTAAATTATTACAATCAGGACCTGACTGGCAAAATTGCTCTGGTGATCGGCAGCGAGGGTACTGGCATCAGCCAACTGGTCAGAAAAAAGTGTGACTATATCGTATCCATGCCTATGGTTGGAAAAAATAACATCATTAAACGCATCCAACGCGGCGGCGATTTTGATGTATGAGGTAAGAAAACAGAGAGATGGAAAATAAGGAACTGAATCTGCTTTCTGATGAGTCCATCGTGAAAATGGCCCAGGAAGGCAGCAGCACGGCTTACGAGTATTTAATTGATAAATACAAGGAACTGGCGAAGATCAAATCAAAGACTTATTTTATTGCCGGAGGAGATAATGAGGACGTCATTCAGGAAGGGATGATTGGCATTTTCAAAGCGATTCGTGACTTTGATGAAGAGAGCGAAGCATCCTTTTTCGAACCTTTGCAGAGCTCTGTGTGAACCGACAAATTATAACGGCGATCAAACATGCAAATCGGCAAAAAACACCAGATTTTGAATGAGTCGGTATCTCTCAGCGCGGGAGAAGAAACTGACAGTGATGAGATTCAATCTCTCTCAGAAAATTAGCGGCAACCAGTCCGGAGACAGATCCGGTCAGTATGATGCTGATGAAGGAGGTTGTTGATTATCTCAAAGCCAATGAGCAGGATATCTTCAGCCCCTTTGAGAATAAGGTCTGGAATGAGATGCTGAAAGGAAAGACTTACAGGAAATCGCTTTTTAGGCTGCGCAGACCGACGAAAACAGTCGATAATGCGATGCAGAGAATTAAGAAGAAGATACAGAGCTATCTCGAAATATGACGGTTTTGGTTGGGTGACTTTTCGTGAGATTGGCTGGATACAGGTGAGGCGGACTGTGATATGATAGGACGTATTAGGAGGTGCGCTCATGAAAGATATAGAAACGAAAAAAGATTGGTTATAACAGAGGCCTGTGAGAAGGATATTGATACAATTATCATGCTGGAGTCCCATCCGGAAAATCGGGATTATTTGTGGATTGGCACTTATGAGGAGCATGTAGCGGAGATTGCAGATCCAAATCATCTTCTGCTGATTTTTTAGACGGAAAGAGGACGATGCTGTGGTAGGATATGCCTTGATCAGGTTGGACTTCAAGTCGTTTATTTTCGAACTGAGACGAATTGCAATTTCTGAGAAGGCCGTCGGATTTGGCAGAGAAGCCATGGAGGCGCTGCTGAAATTCGCTTTTGAGGAAACGGAGACGAACCGCTTCTGGCTGGACGTATATCCTGACAATTTAATCGGGATCAAACTTTATGAGAGCCTGGGTATGCATCGAGATGGGGTGCTGCGTCAGAACTATAAAGCAGAAAGAGGCTATCTGGATCAGATTATTTATTCCATGTTACGAAGGGAATATGAGGCGTTTTTTAGATAAATACGGCGGAAGCCGTATTTTTTCATAAAAATATCACAAAATATCTACGGATTGATGACTTCAAATTGTTGACAATCTGTGAAAAATATAGTACGATTACTAAAGATGTGACAGGCTGTTGTAGCTCAGTTGGTAGAGCACTTCCTTGGTAAGGAAGAGGTTCGGCAGTTCGAGTCTGCTCAACAGCTCCAAAAAATTTAATTTGTTATTTATTTAAAGGAGAAACGCAAAAATGGCAAAGCAAAAATTCGAGAGAAACAAACCGCATATCAATATCGGAACAATCGGTCACGTAGACCATGGTAAAACAACTCTGACAGCAGCGATCACGACGACACTGTATCAGAGATATGAACTGGGGAGAAGGTAGCCTTCGACCAGATCGACAAGGCACCGGAAGAGAAGGAAGAGGAATCACCATCTCCACAGCCCACGTAGAATATGAGACACCGAACAGACACTACGCCCACGTAGACTGCCCGGGACATGCCGACTATGTAAAGAACATGATCACAGGAGCAGCCCAGATGGACGGAGCGATCCTGGTAGTAGCAGCAACGGACGGACCGATGCCGCAGACAAGGGAGCACATCCTGCTGTCAAGACAGGTAGGCGTACCGTACATCGTGGTATTCCTGAACAAGTGCGACATGGTAGATGACGAGGAACTGCTGGACCTGGTAGAGATGGAAGTAAGGGAGCTGCTTTCGAGTATGAATTCCCTGGAGACGACACACCGATCATCAGAGGTTCCGCGCTGAAGGCACTGGAAGATCCTGCAGGAGAATGGGGAGACAAGATCGTCGAGCTGTTCGAGGAGATCGACGCATACATCCCTGAACCTGAGAGCAAACGACAAGCCGTTCCTGATGCCTGTAGAGGACGTATTCTCCATCACAGGAAGAGGAACCGTAGCGACAGGAAGAGTCGAGAGAGGCGTGCTGAAGGTAGGAGAAGAAGTAGAGATCATCGGACTTTCAGAAGAGAAGAGAAGCGTAGTCGTAACAGGGCTGGAAATGTTCAGAAAGCTGTTGGACGAAGCAGAGACAGGAGATAACATCGGAGCACTGCTGAGAGGCGTGCAGAGGGATGAGATCGAAAGAGGACAGGTACTGGCAAAACCAGGAACCATCCATCCGCATACAAAGTTCAAGGGACAGGTATACGTACTGAAGAAAGAAGAAGGCGGAAGACATACGCCGTTCTTCAACGGATACAGACCGCAGTTCTACTTCAGAACGACAGACGTAACAGGAGACCTGCAGTTACCGGAAGGCACAGAGATGTGCATGCCTGGAGACAACGTAGTGATGGAGATCGCGCTGATCACACCGATCGCTATCGAGGAAGGGCTGAGATTCGCCATCAGAGAGGGCGGAAGAACAGTCGGATCCGGCGTAGTAACTGAGATCATCGAATAGGGAGACCTAGCCCGATATGACAACATCAACAGGGACGCATGTGCGTCCCTGTTTTGATGTGCAGTCAGATTGCAGGCAGGTCCCCCGCGAGGAGTGCAGCGCTTCAGCGCGTGGCACTCTACGGCCATACTTGCTGAATCAGCCCGTGGCGTTGATGCTGCGGGCTTTTTTTTTCCTTGAAGCCCTAGCCCGATTTGCGGGTGCAAATCGATGGCAGGTTCATGTGAGAAACGCCCAAATCTGTGATTTGGTGCGTTTTACCGCCACGTACCCTGTGTACGTTCCGGGACGCAAAGCCCTTGCGCCCAGCCACGGACTGATTATTCTGCGTATTTCTGGTAATATAATAACAATAGGAAATCCGCGGAAACCGCGGGTTGTGGGCGGAACCAGGGTGATGCAGCAGGCCGTAACGGTGCGTGAGCAGTTACGCAGCAGCGCTTCCCCACGGGGCGCCTGCTTAACGGGAATCGATTTTAGGATGATTCTGCGTAACAGGCATTAACCTGGGAGACGCCAGTTACGCAAGCGAGCGCTGCCGCCCCCGCTGCTTAACGGTTTTGGCCTTTTGGCGTATTTGTGCGTAACCGAGGCAGGCATGGGAAGGTAGAGTTACGCAGCAGGGGCTTCCACGGGCACCTGCTTAACGGGAATCCGATTTTAGGATGATTCTGCGTAACTGACCTCAGCTGGGGAGGAGCAGGTTACGCAAGCGAGAGTGCTGCCGCCCCCGCTGCTTAACGGTTTTGGCCTTTTGGCGTATTTGTGCGTAACCGAGGCAGGCATGGGAAGGTAGAATTACGCAGCAGGGCCTGTCTGAGTGCAGTGCTGCTTAACCGTTTAGGCATTTTTTGGTGATTTCTGCGTAACGGATAGGTCACTCCTTCTATATGTGAGCACATATTACTTCGTGTTTTAATGAACCAAATCGTTTGTGAGGACACTATATAAGTGAAGGCCTTTATAATCTGGGAGGAGGAAGGGATGAACGATATTGAAAAACTATTTGAAGAGTACAGCGACTGTATCTATCGTTTCTGCTGCAATATAGCGGACAACCTCTATGAGGCAGAGGATCTGTTTCAGGATACGTTTTTGAAAGCGATGGAAATCGAAGCCAAAGTGATGGCGGCAGAAAATAAGAAAAGCTATCTGATTGAATCGCCATAAAACTGGAAAAAACAATCGGCGGAAAAAGGCCAGACACAAGGAAATTGCGCCAGAAGCCAGAGGGTTTGATCGAGAAAGCGATATCTTGGAAGCGGTTGCTATGGACGAAAAAAGTATAGAGGACAGCTTCATTGAAAAAGGAGCAGATTGTACGAGTAAAGAGAATTTTGCAGGAGCTGGCCCCGTCGTATAAGATGATAGCTTCTCTCTATTATGGCGAATCCATGCCGATTAAAGAGATTGCGAGAATCGTAAAACTTCCTCAGGGTACGGTAAAAAGCCGCCTTTACAAAATCAGGGGATGCTCCGAAAAGGATTGGAGGATTGAGAAGATGGAAGAAAAGAAACAAGAAAAGCTGTTTAACGTAGCACTACGCGGAAACGTAAGAACACCGGAGTCCTGGGCAGAGAGAACTAGGGCGCTGGCTGCGCAAAATCGGACGCACACTAGTAAAAGATGTGCAGGCAGGCGGCTGATTGTTTTGCTCCTAATATTGGTGCTGGCTGTCCCAGCTGGCGTGTACGCCGCGTTTAGGCTGCTGAGTCCCGCCGATGCCGCTTTGCTCATGGAACGAGAGGAACTGGCAAAAGTCTTTGATAAGGAGACGACAGACATTGTCACAAAACTGACGGAGACTATACAGTGAGCCTTTTGGGATGGTATCAGGGGACAGCTAGATGCATTTGATCTTAACGCTGAGGATGCTGCGAAGCGAAATTATGTGGCGTTGGCCGTGCAGCGCAGTGATGGAAAACCGATAGAGGACTATGACAAACCAGGTATTTCGGTTTCACCACTGATCGAGGGATTTGACCCAATGCGTTGGAATGCGGCAGCCTTTGACAATAAATGGGAGAAACAGATTGTAGACGGCGTGCTTTACTACATTGCAGACTGGACTGATATAGAGATGTTTGGCTATCGAAAGATGTACATCGCAGTAATGGAAGACAGTTTTCTGCCGTCGAGAGCACTTTTTCATTACAGTGAGAAGACGGGAAGCATATCGGAAAACAAAGATTATGAAAAAGTGAACCTGCTCTTTGAAATCGAGGCGGATCAGAACAAAGTCAATCAAAAGGCTGCGGAGAAGTGGATTGCCGAGAAGGAAGCGAGACGGCAGGGCGACGATGCCAATGATGATACACTGTCGCTGGAAGTGGACAGTGTAAAAAAAAACAGGGTGTCACTTTTTATGATCAAAAGATGAGATGGGGTCGTTACGGAAGGAGAATCTGAATATCCGATCAATATCTTCCTAAAGGGGACGGCATCAAATCGGTGCAGTTAACCGCCAGCAGAGGAAAGCTTTTGGAGGCGGAAAGAATCACAAAAAGGAATATGAACGACTGAAGGCGGAAATGAATAATAAGGATTCCCGGCGTCATATGGGACTGGACAGCTCTGAGAGTATCTATCGGGCTTGGCATTATGAAAACGCTGCTAAAACAATTCAAATCAATCATTCCCTTTTTTTGACAGAAAAAATGTATCCAGAGGAAACTTTGCACGGAATTGCAGAACTGCAGAAGATGAAAAATCTGGAAATAGAAATAACCGCGATAAAGAAAATGGCAAAAGGGTTTCTGTAATTGCTGAAATGACTGCTGTGAATTGCGGCGATGCAATGGATGTATTCAGGTTCAAATTCAAATAATCGGCGGGGAGGCTTACAAAAAATGTAAGCCTCCAAAATCTTAATTTTTCTTCAGAACTATCGACAAAAATTCTACATAAATAGTAAAATGTCATAGTTACAGTCAGTTGACTCAATAAAATAAAAATTAAGAGGATAATATGAGAAGTGATAAACATCATAAGAAAAATAAAGAGAGCAGCAGTCTGCATAAGTTTACAAAAGTATGGTCCATACTATATTTACTAGTGACAATTGCTTTTGCTGGTATTCTGGTTTATATGGATTTGCTGCCATTCAAATACCTTTGTATGGCTATTGGGATCATAGCGGTCCTCCTTTTGATTATTTTTCCGGCTATGTTTTTTAGAAACTTTAAGAAGTCGCGGAAGATCATCTCATTGGTGCTTTCCATACTGCTGATGCTGGCTTACGGCGCGGGCATTGTCTATATGAGCGGCACGATTGATTTCTTTTCTAAGATTACCAAAATCGGCGTGCAGATGGAAGAGTATTATGTCGTAGCGAGAAAAGACAGCGATTACAAAGACGAAAACAGCATCAAAGGGAAAACGGTACAGACTTATCTCAGCAATGAACTCAACTACTCAGAAGCTAAAAACAAACTGAAAGAGGTGGTTGATGTCAAATACGAGATGACCGAAAGTTTATCTGAACTTGCCGACGGGCTCATCGATCAGAGTTATGATACGATATTCGTCAGTGAAGCCCATTACACGACAATTTGCAGCGAGAAGAAAAATTTTAGAAGTGATACTAAAATTATATACACCGTGGAGGTGGAGAAAGAGACAAAAGATATCGTAAAAGATGTAAATGTGACGGAAGAGTCTTTCAACGTGTATATCAGTGGGCTGGATACGGAAGGCAGTATCAGCACGGTTTCGCGATCCGACGTGAATATGATTGTAACTGTCAATCCGAAAACCCACAAGGTGCTCCTGACTTCTATACCGAGAGATTATGAGATTAAGCTGCCACGCAAACAAAATGTGCTGGACAAGCTGACTCATACGGGGCTCTACGGAATTGAAGAGACCATAGCCTCTGTAGAACAGCTGATGGGAATCGACATCAACTACTATGTGAAAGTGAACTATACGACGGTAACCAAGATGGTCGACGCTATCGGCGGTATCGATATCAATTCGGACTACGCTTTCACTACCCATGGAATGGGCGTATATTATGCATTTAACGAGGGTGAAAATCATTTGGATGGTTCGATGGCCTTAGCCTTTGCCCGGGAAAGAAAATCTTTTAGCGACGGGGATTTCCAAAGGAATAAAAATCAGCAGATCGTATTAGAAGGGGTCTTAAAGAAGGCGTTGTCCAGTACTACCATTCTGACAAAAATACACCAGTCTCCTCAATGCTGTGGAGGATAATGTTGAAATCAATATGTCTCAGAAAGACATGCAGAAACTGATCAAGATGCAGATGGACGGTATGCCGTCCTGGAATATTCAAAACAGAGCATCACCGGTACGCCGGACAGTAAAATCTGTTTTTCAACAGGTGATTATTATGTGGCCGTCGTAGACGTAGATCAAAAAGTGTGATCTCTGCCGTGGACAAAATCGTAGCCGTCATGGAAGGTGAAAAAATAATAAGAAAGTTAAAAATCATTGACATTGACAGGCTGCTTTGGTACATAATAGGCAACTTTATGATTATTATGACAGAGCTGGGTCACTCCGGCTCTGAATTTTGAGTTTAAAACGGAGGACAATCAAATGAGAGTAAAAGTTACATTAGCATGCACTGATTGCAAGCAGAGAAATTACAATACGATGAAGAACAAGAAAAATGATCCTGATCGTATCGAACTTAAGAAGTATTGCAAATTCTGCAAGAAAGAGACTCTTCACAAAGAGACAAAATAAGGAGAAATTTTTATGGCAAACAAAGACCAAATGAAAGAAAGCCACAGCGAAAGCGAAAAGGGCGGCGGTGCCAAAAAGAATACTTCAAAGGCATCAAGCTCGAGATGAGCAAAGTTGTATGGCCTACAAAAAAAATTGGGATCTTTTACAGCTGTTGTAATTGCGACATGCGCTGTATTCGCACTGGGATTCTGGCTGATTGATACGGGCTTCTTAGCAGTTTTAAGAGAAGTGCTGGATATCAAACTAAACTAATTAAAGAAGAAGGTACGGAAAATGTCTGATATTGAAAACAACAATACGTTATCTCCATTAGAAGGAGAGGGTATTCGAGGTGATGGCCAGGCCAAGTGGTATGTAGTTCATACTTATTCGGGTCACGAAAAACAAAGTAAAAGTGAATATCGAAAAAGATGGTTGAGAACCGTGGCATGCAGGATTTGATTTTGGACATCATCGTGCCGACAGAGACAGAGTCGAAATTAAAGACGGTCAGCGTAAGATAAAGACCAGGAAAATGTTTCCCGGTTATGTAATTATAAAGATGATTGTTACCAATGAATCCTGGTACCTCGTAAGAAATACGCAGGGTGTTACCGGGTTCGTAGGTCATGGCTCCGAACCGATTCCTCTGACAGATGAAGAAGTGGCTAGAATGGGAATCGAAAAGTTTACATCGATCTGGATGTTGAAACTGGAGATACAGTACGTGTAATCAGCGGTCCTTTTGAGAGCTTCATGGGAGAGGTTCTCGAAATCAACAAAGAGAAACAGGTACTGACGGTCAAAGTTTCGATGTTCGGTAGAGATACGCCTGTAGAATTAGAATTCGGTCAGGTAGATAAACTATAGTCAATCTATAGAGAAAGGAGAAGAACAATGGCTAAGAAAGTTGAAGGTTATATCAAACTTCAGATAGCAGCCGGTAATGCTACTCCAGCACCTCCAGTTGGACCTGCACTAGGTCAGAAGGGTGTTAACATCATGGACTTCTGTAAGCAGTTCAATGCTAAGACTCAGGACCAGCCTGGTATGATTATTCCAGTAGTAATCACTGTTTATGCAGACAGATCATTTACATTTGTATGCAAGACACCGCCAGCAGCAGTTTTACTGAAGAAGGCAGCAGGATTAGATGCGGCTTCTGGAGAACCAAACAAAAAAGTTGCTACTCTGACTTATGCGCAGGTAGAAGAAATTGCTAAGACAAAGATGCCAGACTTAAACGCAGCAACACTTGGAAGCAGCTACAGACATGATCAAGGGAACTGCAAGAAGCATGGGAATCGTTGTCGAAGACTAAGAAGATGGGAGACTGCCCGCCCGCGATAACTGATCTAAAGAGAGCGGGACGACGTCGCTAATACCACGAGGAGGTAGAAAGATATGCCAAAAGAGGCAAGAATTACAAAGCGGCAGCTGAAAAATTTGATAAGTCACAGCTGCACGAAGTATCAGAAGCTATGAAACTAGTTTTGTGAGACTTCAAGAGCTAAGTTTGACGAAACTGTAGAAGCACACGTTAGACTTGGCGTAGATGGAAGACACGCAGACCAGCAGGTTAGAGGTGCAATTGTACTTCCGCACGGAACTGGTAAGAGTGTAAAGGTTTTAGTATTTGCGAAAGGCCCTAAAGCTGAAGAGGCTGAGAAGGCTGGTGCTGACTACGTAGGAGCTGAAGACATGGCTCAGAGAATTCAGTCTGAGAACTGGTTCGACTTTGATGTAGTAGTCGCCACACCGGACATGATGGGTGTTGTCGGAAGACTGGGTAAGATATTAGGACCTAAAGGGATTGATGCCAAACCCTAAATCAGGAACTGTAACGATGGATCTTGAAAAAGCGTTAGCCGATATCAAAGCTGGTAAAGTTGAGTATCGTCTTGACAAGCAGAACATCATCCATACACCAATCGGAAAGAGTTCATTCGGTCCAGAAAAGTTAGAAGAGAACTTCAAAGCTTTGATGGAAGCAATCGTAAAAGCAAAGCCTGCTACTGCAAAAGGTCAGTATCTGAAGAGCGTTACGCTTGCGTCAACAATGGGTCCTGGAGTAAAGGTTAATCCAGCACTGATTGGCTAACAAAACTTTATAACTTTGAGATTTAACCGTAGACAGCGGGTGCAGCGCGAAAGCGCAAGGCTTAATTCCCCGCCGAGGTACAATATATAGATATTGACCCTGTCTACCGTGACGGGGTTATTTTATTGAGTACCAGATTCGTAGATTGCCCTGACGCAATTTACAGAAAGGAGAACAGATTATGTCAGTAGAAGCAAAAACAGCAAAAGCAAGTAATCATTGACGAAATAAAAGGTAAGCTAGAAAACGCGCAGTCAGCAGTTGTAATCGATTACATGGGAATTACAGTTGCGCAGGCGGACGCGATGAGAAAAAAAGCTTCGTGAAGCAAATGTTGATTATACTGTTTACAAGAACACTTTAATCAAGAGAGCCATCGAAGGAACAGATTATGCTCCTCTAGCAGAGGTACTTGACGGACCGAGCGCTGTCGCAATTAGTACAGAAGACGCCACAGCTCCAGCAAGAACCTTAAATGGAATAATCAAAGAGTACAAAAAAATGGAATTCAAAGCAGGTGTCGTTGAAGGCACTTACTATGATAAGGCAGGTATTGAGCAGATTGCCGATATCCCTTCAAGAGATGTACTCATCGCGAAGTTCATGGGCAGCATCCAGTCACCAGTCAGCAAGTTCGTAAGAACTCTGCAGGCTATTGCTGATGATCAGCAGGATGGTGCAGAGGCGTAAGCCGGTTTGCCATTTCCGTCTGTCACATTGTTGGCTGCATTTATTTGCCGCCCAGTGACGACCGAAAATTTCTGCGCCGCATAGACCGGCGTGAAAACACGAAATTAAAATCCAAGATATAATTTAGAAAAGGAGAAAAGAAAATGAATAAAGAGCAGATCATTGAAGCTATAAAAGCTATGTCAGTTTTAGAATTAAACGAATTAGTAAAAGCATGTGAAGAAGAATTCGGAGTATCAGCAGCAGCTCCAGTAGCAGTTGCAGGTGCAGCAGCAGGTGCAGCAGAAGAGGAACAGACTGAATTCACTGTAGTTCTTGCTGAAGTTGGTGCAGAAAAGATCAAGGTTATCAAAGCAGTTAGAGAAATCACTGGCCTGGGTCTGAAGGAAGCAAAAGCCGTTGTAGACGGAGCTCCTTCCCCAATCAAAGAAGGCGTTGAAAAAAGGCGAAGCTGATGCTATCAAAGCGCAGCTGGAAGAAGTTGGACTAAGGTTGAACTGAAATAGTTCCCCTAAGTGACATCAGATTAAACAATCAAGCCAAACACCCTGTGCATTTGATGCACAGGGTGTTTTTATAGCTTCAGCCGCAATATAGAGTGGATCTTCATGAGAGCGAGAGACCGTTGGGGGAGAAGCTTGATCGGAAACTTCTGAGAAGTCTAAAATTGTATATGCTGGTTGGCGGCATGCCGCAGGCTGTGAGTGAGTTCCCTGGGACCAATAATTTTAGAAAAGCAGATTTTGTATACCAAAGATTTGACAAAGAATCAGGATATCTTGATGCTGCCTGTGTATATGGTGCCATTTTTTTTGAAGACGAGTAAACCTTGGGATGATCAGATCAATCACAGGTACCTCATAAGGAAATAAAAACACATCTTGAGAATGGGTTCATTCAAAAGATGTGTTTGTCAGATAAACTTTATTTTTCGTAGAATTCATGGAATTCACAGTTTAAGGCGGTGAGCTTCTCCATGACCCAAGGACGTTTTAATTGACCTGTTTTATCGATAGCATCCATAGATTTTTTCTCATTTTCCATGAGGAGGCTGACTTTCTGAAGCAGTTCCTCTGCCTCGTCAGGATTGATAAAGACAACACCGTCACCGTCCGCAACGACGATGTCGCCAGGGTTGACAATTCTTCCCCCACAGACTACCGGCGTATTGACTGTGCCAGGACCGTTCTTCCACGGGCCGTCGGGCGTCACGCCCTTGCGTGAGACAGGAAGCCCTGTGGCTGCAATGTCTTCCTTATCTCGTAGCGCTCCGTCAACGATGATGCCGCCAATGTTCTTTTTCAGCAGATAGTGTACCATGATTTCGCCAAAGATGGAACGACTGGTGCTGCCGCCAGCATCGATGACGATGACATCCCCTTCCTTTCGCCAGATCCATGGCATAGTGAAACATCAGGTTATCGCCCTCCGTCACTTTTACCGTAAGCTGCTGGTCCGATAAGGCCGCTTTTTCCGATGGGTTTGATAGCAGCGTCTGCCGCTTGTCTCCCCATACAATCATCCAGATTGGCAGCTGGATGCCCGGAACCTTTCTATCAGCTGCTTGTCGGGCGTTTAAAATCCTTATATACAATACAGTTTACATTGCTCATTTTCTTACCTCCGAAGAACCATTGATTTTACAAATTGCAGCCCTCATTCTATCGAGCGCTTCACGCAGATCTGCCTCGGCAGTGGCAAAAGACATGCGGATGCAGCGGCTGCCGCCCTTCCCGTAGGAATCGCCTGGAACTACGGCTACACGGGCTTCATCGAGGAGATAGTCTGCAATTTCAAAAACTGTCTTTTCCGGCAAGATCGACTTTCGCCCAGGCGTAGAATGCGCCCCTGAGGACAAGGCATGTGACCCAGGAATGTCATTGAGTCCCTTGACAAAAAGCTGCGGCGAGCATCGTAGCTTGCAACCATTCTTGCAATATCCTCTTGACAGTCTAATGCTGCAAGAGCCGCTTCCATGGAAAACTGGCTGAGACAGCTGATCGTATGCTGGCTGAGGATAGACATTTTACCGATGACTTCTTTTGGCGCACAGGCGTAACCTAAACGCCAGCCGGTCATCGCTGCAGCTTTTGAAAAGCCGTTGAGGGTGATCACTCTGTCGGCAATCTGCGGAAGAGAGGCCAGACTGACACTTTGTTTTTGTCATAGGTGATGCGCTCGTCAGATTTCATCAGAAATCAAGATCAGGTCATGGGCCAGGGCAAAATCAGCCAGGATCTCTGCTTCCTCTTGGGATAGGATGCAGCCTGTCGGATTGTTAGGGTAGTTGACGATGACTGCTCGTGTTTGCTTGGAAAACCGCGCTATCCAAGGCTTCTCTCGTAATCTTGTAATGAGTCTCAAAAGAAAGCTCCACATTTACAGGAATTCCGCCGGCTGCCATGACGATTGGTCCGTAGGAGACCCACGCCGGGTTGAGAATCATAACCTCTTCCGCTTTACCGGGCGTAATGAAAGTGCGGATCGCTTCATATACAGCATATTTTCCTCCAGGAGTCAGGATGATATTTTCTTCGGATGCGTCAATGCCGTTTTCTTCGCACAGTTTTCTGGCAATGCGCTGGCGCAGAGCCGGAAGGCCGAGGGCTGCATTGTAGTGGGTATGGCCTCCGGCGATTCCGGCGATTCCGGCAATACGGGCAGCATCGGGCGTATCGAAGTCTGGTTCTCCTGTAGCCAGGGTAATGACGTCAATTCCTCAGCTTTTAATCTCTTAGCCTTTTTTCACTGACGGCTAGAGATGCTGAAGGAGAGGATAGTTAGCAATGTTTCATTGAATTTATAATTCATGGTTCTCCTCCTTATTCCTTTGTATGACTACAGTTTATATGAGAAAGCCTGTGACTGTCCAATGGAACCTTTGTTTATTAAATATGAATTCCTTTCTATTTGAATTAGAAAACGTTTTTATATTTAATAGCGAAAATCTGACTTTTACAAGCGCGGCCATGTTCGCATATAATGAGCCATATAAAATAAACGGATCAAACACTTAATGACAAAGGAGACAAAATGGACTTAAAAAACAAATACACAGGGAGGTTTTACCCGGTAAGATGGGGCCATGGATTCCTATTATTCTGATGGTTATCGGACTGATCGTGGGAACGAAGATCGGCGGCGGTGGAATCCTGCGGTTTCGCTGATTACTTTCTTGGCCGTCATCGCAGGATTTTTTCTAACAAAGGACAAAAAGAATTTTGGAAAAAGTCGCGATTTCCGGATTGACCAACAGCATGCTGGCAATTATCATCATCGCATTTCTGTCAGCAGGTGTTTTAGGACGCTGCTGGAGACAGAGCGGACTGATTGAAGCCCTGGTACATACCTGCCGGCTCAGTAAATTTTGATGCTGGATTTCTTCCCCTTGATCAGTTTCGTTATCTGTGCCATTATATCCACTTCCTGTGGAACGTCCTCAGGCAGCATCACTGCCATGGCACCAGTAATGCTGCCTCTGGCAGTCGGTATGGGATGCAGTCCAGGGCTTGTATGCGGCGCTATTATCAGTGGGGCGATTTTCGGGGACAATCTGGCCCCGATCTCAGATACCACCATTGGTTCGGCCTTGACACAGGAAGCGCAGGTGGGAGATGTGGTCAGAACGAGGCTGCCTTATTCTCTCATAGCAGGCGGAATTTCAGCTGTTCTCTTTGCTGTGCTGGGCAATGTGACGACGGCAAGCCGCGGCATGGAAGGCGTTGCCATAGAAGCCGATTTAAAGTCTCTTCTTCTTCTGGTTCTGCCAGTGATTATGATTATCATGATCAAAAAAGGTTTTGATCTGGTTGCGACACTGCTGGTCTGCGATGCGATGGGCATCGTGTTGAATCTGGTCCTGGGAACCATCAATTTGGACGCGATGCTTTCAAACGAAGGTCCGATCGTGGCGGGACTTTCCGGTATGATCAATCTGGTCATGTACTGCATCTTGCTATTTATCCTCCTGAAATCCTCAATTGCAGCGGCGCCTTTGACGCACTGGTGCAAGGGCTGACGAAGAATTGCAAATCAGCTCGTTCTGGCAGAACTGGTCTGTATGCTGGGTACGGCTGTGGGGACTGCGGCAGCAGGTGGAAGTTCGCCGGCAGTGCTGTTCTTTGGACCGATGGTGCGCAAAGTGACCAAGGACTTTGGGATCGAGCGAACCCGTGGAGCCAACATTTTGGACGGAACGGCCTGCGGATTTGCTCCATCCTTCCTTATGGAACTCCGGTCATGCTGTGCCTGGGGTTCACTGCAGAAATTGCTGCAATTCCGGCTGATTTCGGGTACTTTGACATTGTGCCGTACAGTTTCCACGGAATTCTGCTTCTGGTGTTGTTTGTACTCAGCATCCTCACCGGTGTGGGAAGACGATACGTGAAAGACGGCGAAGCGTAAATATCTCAATCATAAAAAATCCTCCCCTGCTGCAGGGAGGATTTTGTCGTCAGCCGAAGTATTTTTTTTACCAGGATTTTTAAGGTCTCCTCAGCCTGTTTGTGAAGAAACAAATAGAGAGGAAGAGTAAAATTGGTATCGGCCAGTTCATAGAAGTGAAAATCGGGTTCTTCTCGTAAGCGCCTTGCATGATTTTCGGGAAGAATACACCAGCCTTGCTCTGGCAGCGTTTTGACTAGGAGCGAGGGGAATCCACATACATATGGAATGGCATATTGCCTCCGAACCAAGATTTGTAAAAAGGCGGCACTGTCAGGGTTGTCCAAGGCGATGCCTTTTACCAAGACTGCTTTTGCAGAGTCCAATGTTCGGGGTCAACAACGTCCCCGGGGCGGGCAGATTTTGATCGTTCCACCAGCGCCATGGGAGTGGAGTGAATCTCACGCACCAAAAGCTTAGGACTGTTTCTGTAGATGAAACCAAATCCGATATCGGCGTCTCTGTTTTCGATGACTGATGGAATGGCATCGGAGTTGTAAGTGCTGACCGATAACCGTGCTTTGCTGCTCTCTTCTGTAATCTGTGTATAGAGTTTGAAATACTGTTCGTGGACACTGGCCGGGGCAGCGATTCTGATCGTAGTGACTTCCGACAGGGTGCTGAAGGCAAGCGCTTTGCGGTACACCGCCTGCCATTCTCTGGCGATGGGAAGAAATTCTTCACCCTTTGCGGTAAGGCGGATGCTGGCGATTCCTTTGTTGCGCGTGACCAGAGTTACGCCCACCTCCTCTTCTAACGTCTTGAGCCGGTAACTCAATGCGGACTGAGATACGAATAGTGTATCTGCGGCTTTGGTAATATTCTTTAATTCTGCGATGGCGATAAATGCCTCAATTTGCTTATACTCCATTTCGATTCTCCCATTCGTATCGATATAAATTCATAGTACCATATAAGCGGCATGACCGCAAAAAGAATTTCGTTTTTTCCCAAGAGAAGTATAAGAAATGCTTAATATTACAATACTCGAATAAAGGGAATGGAAAAAATTTGCTAGTATTTTTTAAAAAAGCTTGACTGTTTGACAAGCATATGGTATCATAATAGACTGCCACGCAAATGTAAACTGTTAAGATATAAGGAGGATAAATATGCCAAAACCTATCAAAGTAGGTAGAAAAGAACGTATGACCTTCTCAAAGATCAATGAAGTCGGCGTGATGCCAAACTTGATTGAGATTCAGACCAGCTCATATGATTGGTTCATAAAGAGGGTCTCCGAGAAGTTTTCGAAGACATCTCCCCTATTAGAGATTATGCGGATAATCTGATATTAGAATTTATAGATTACTCCCTTAATGATCCTCCGAAGTACGAGCAGGAGGAGTGTAAGGAAAGAGATGTAACATACGCAGCTCCACTAAAAGTCAGAGTAAGACTCGTTAATAAAGAAACAGGCGAAGTAAAGGAACAGGAAGTATTCATGGGAGATTTCCTCTGATGACAGAGAAGGGAACTTTCATTTACAACGGGCGGAGAGAGTTATCGTAACTCAGCTGGTTCGTTCACCTGGACCTTACTACAGCGTTGAAACTGATAAATCGAACAACAAATTATATTCAACACAGATTATCCGAACAGAGGCGCTTGGCTGGAATATGAAACGGACTCTAACGAAATCATTTCTGTCAGGGTCGACAGAACCAGAAAGCAGCCTTTGACTACCCTTCTCAGGGCTTTAGGGATTGGATCTGATCAGGAAATCCTCGACATTTTTCGGAGAGGACAGCAGACTGCTGAAAACTTTGGAAAAGGATGCGACAAACGACTACGAAAAGCGGTCTAAAAGAAATCTACAAAAAGCTGAGACCAGGCGAACCACCGACAGTGGAAAGCGCTAAGTCCCTGCTTAATTCGTTGTTTTTGATCCAAAGAGATACGACCTTGCAAAGGTGGGCAGATATAAATACAATAAGAAATTGGGTCTTTCAATAGATTGGCAGAAGCAGTTGCAGCAGAGGATGTTATCGATCCTAATACTGGCGAGATTTTGGTGGAGGCAGACCAGAAGATCAGCCGTGAATTAGCAAGGCAAATTGAAGATGCAGGCGTGGAATTTGTAATGGCATATGGAAAAGACGACGAGAGTCGGGTTACGAAGGTAATCGGAAATAAATTTGTCGCCCTGAATCAGTATGTGGAATTTGACACGACCAATTTGAAAGTCGCAGACAAGGTATTCTACCCTGTCCTGATGGAAATTTTGGAGCAGTGTCAAGATGAAGATGAAATTAAAGAGATGCTGGTAGCGAGAAAACACGATTTGTCGCCAAAGCATATTCTTATGGAAGATATTATTGCGTCAGTCAGCTATATTCTGAATCTGAATTATGGAGTCGGAAATACCGACGACATTGACCATTTGGGAAACAGAAGACTGAGAACTGTAGGCGAGCTTTGCAGAATCAGTTCAGAATTGGTCTCGCCAGAATGGAAAGGGTCGTCAAAGAGAGAATGACCATTCAGGACATAGAAGTGACGACACCGCAGGCGCTGATGAACATCAGACCTGTAACGGCGGCCATCAAGGAATTCTTCGGAAGTTCCCAGCTGTCCCAGTTCATGGACCAGAATAATCCTCTTGCTGAGTTAACACACAAGAGGAGACTGTCCGCCCTGGGACCGGGAGGTCTCCAGAGAGAGAGCCGGTTTCGAAGTCAGAGACGTACACCAGTCCCACTATGGACGTATGTGCCCGATCGAAACGCCGGAAGGCCCCAACATCGGTCTGATCGGATCATTGACTACCTATGGTATCGTAGACGAGTATGGCTTCATCGAAACGCCGTACCGAGTCGTAGAAAAGAAACAGGCCTTGTAACAAAGGAAATCAGATATATTACAGCTTATGAAGAAGAACTTCTCATTATCGCGCAGGCCAACGAGCCGCTGGATGAAGAAGGACATTTTATCAACGCAAAGGTTGCTGCCAGGGGTGTGGGCGGAGAAATCGCCATGTTCCCAAGAGAAGTGGTAGATATGATGGACGTATCGCCAAAGCAGGTAGTGTCCGTGGCGACAGCCATGATTCCATTCCTGGAAAACGACGACGCTAACCGTGCGCTGATGGGTTCTAACATGCAGCGTCAGGCTGTACCTCTGCTGGTAACGGAGGCGCCATACGTGGGAACAGGTATGGAATTTACAAAGGCTGCAAGAGACTCCGGTGTCGTAATATTGGCTAGTCATGCCGGAACCATTGAATTTGTCGATGCGGAAAGAATTGCAGTCAGAAGAGACGATAATAATGAATTAGACGAATATAAATTGCTCAAGTTCAAGAGATCCAACCAGGGTACCTGTATCAACCAGAGACCAATTGTTGGTCACGGCGAGCACGTAGAAGAAGGAGAAGTCATCGCTGACGGACCTTCTACAGAACTGGGTGAAATCGCCCTCGGAAAGAACCTTTTGATTGGATTCATGACTTGGGAAGGTTACAACTACGAGGACGCGATCATCCTCAACGAGAAACTTTGATGAACGACGTTCTGACTTCTCTTCACATCGTAGAATACGAAGCAGAAGCGAGAGATACCAAGCTGGGACCAGAAGAAATCACCAGAGACATCCCGAACGTGGGTGATGATGCGCTGAAGGATCTGGACGAAGAAGGTATTATCAGAGTTGGTGCAGAGGTTGAATCCACAGACATTCTGGTAGGTAAGGTTACACCTAAGGGCGAGAACGACCTCAGCGCAGAGGAAAGGCTGCTCCGTGCAATCTTCGGTGAAAAAGCCAGAGAGGTGAGAGACACTTCCCTGAGAGTTCCTCATGGAGAAACTGGAATCGTAGTCGATGTGAGAATCTTCTCCAGAGAAAACGGCGATGAGCTTCCTCCAGGCGTCAACAAATTAGTAAGATGTTATATTGCGACAAAGAGAAAAATCAATGTCGGTGATAAGATGGCCGGAAGACACGGTAACAAGGGTGTTATCTCCAGGATTCTGCCGGAAGAGGATATGCCGTTTATGGAAAATGGCGAATCTCTGCAGGTCATGCTGAATCCGCTGGGCGTACCTTCCCGAATGAACGTAGGGCAGGTATTGGAAGTACACCTGGGTCTGGCAGCCAAGAAGAAAGGCTGGTATATTGCGACGCCGGTATTCGACGGCGCGACGGAAAAGACATCCGTGAACTTTTAGTAGATGTAGGATACTCAGAAACTGGAAAGCTGAATTTGAGAGACGGCAGAACCGGAGAATGGTTCGACAGCCCGGTAACTGTAGGCTACATGTATATGCTGAAACTTCACCATTTGGTTGATGATAAGATTCATGCCAGAAGTACCGGACCTTATTCCTGGTAACGCAGCAGCCTCTCGGCGGTAAAGCCCAGTTCGGCGGACAGCGTTTCGGAGAGATGGAAGTTTGGGCCCTGGAGGCTTATGGCGCGGCATACACTCTGCAGGAAATTCTCACAGTAAAGTCAGACGATATCGTGGGAAGAGTACAGACTTACGAAGCAATTGTAAAGGGTGAAAATATCCCTGAACCTGGAATTCCAGAATCCTTCAAGGTACTGATCAAAGAAATGCAGTCCCTTGCTTTGGACGTCAGAGTCCTGACTGAGGACAATGAGGAATCCAGATTAAAAAGTATCCGAATATGAGGATGTTTCCGGCATTGACGGAATCATGACCGTTGATACAGAGCTTGAGGAAAGCGAAGAAAAATTATTTGCAGAGGGCTTTACCGAAGAAACCCCCGACGATGACATGACGAGCAGTAACTTTGCAGATGATGAACAGTTATAAGAAAGGGAGAAAATCTTTGACTGAGAATGTAAATAAAAAATACGAACAATTTCGAACTTAATAACTTCGAATCTTTACAGATCAAATTGGCCTCAACAGATAAGATTATGGAATGGTCCCACGGTGAAGTGACAAAACCGGAGACAATCAACTATAGGACTTTGAAGCCAGAAAAAGATGGTCTGTTCTGCGAAAAGATTTTTGGACCTATGAAGGACTGGGAATGTCATTGCGGGAAAATACAAACGAATCAGATATAAAGGCATCGTCTGTGACCGATGCGGCGTAGAGGTGACAAAAGCAAAAAGTAAGAAGAGAGAGAATGGGGCATATCAAGTTTTGGCCGCCCCTGTTTCTCATATCTGGTACTTCAAAGGAATCCCTTCCAGAATGGGACTCATTCTCGATATCACGCCGAGAAACCTGGAGAAAGTCCTTTACTTTGCTGCATACATCGTAACGGACCAGGGCGAGACCGATCTCGGATATAAAGAGATCCTCACAGAGCAGCAATATAGAGAAGCGAAAGACAAGTATGGAAGTGACTTTAAGGCTGCTATGGGGGCAGAGGCTGTGAGAGAACTGTTGTCACAGATTGACTTAGAAGCACTTTCAAAGGATCTGCGAGAGAAATTGAAGACAGCTACTGGCCAAAAAGAAGATCAGAATCGTCAGAAGACTGGAAGTCGTCGAAGCGCTGAGACTGTCTGAGAACAAACCGGAGTGGATGATTCTTGAGGTCATCCCAGTCATACCGCCAGATCTGAGACCGATGGTTCAGTTGGACGGCGGCAGATTTGCGACTTCTGACCTCAACGACTTGTATAGAAGAGTGATCAACAGAAACAACAGATTGAACAGACTTCTCGAACTGGGCGCTCCTGACATTATCGTCAGAAATGAGAAGAGAATGCTGCAGGAAGCGGTAGACTCTTTTGATTGACAATGGAAGAAGAGGCAGACCGGTTACAGGTCCTGGCTCCAGACCTCTGAAGTCATTGTCTGATATGCTGAAGGGTAAACAGGGAAGATTCAGACAGAACTTGCTGGGTAAGCGTGTTGACTACTCTGGCCGTTCTGTAATCGTAGTAGGACCAGAGCTGAAGTTCTTCCAGTGCGGTCTTCCTAAAAGATGGCGCTTGAACTGTTTAAACCTTTCATCATGAAAGAGCTGGTGGAACAGGGTTATGCCCACAACATCAAAAATGCCAAGAGAATGGTCGAGAAGGTAAGACCGGAAGTATGGGACGTATTAGAGGGCGTTATCAAAGAGCATCCTGTCATGCTGAACCGTGCACCGACCTTGCATAGGCTGGGTATCAGGCCTTTGAACCTGTACTGGTAGAAGGTAAAGCCATCAAGCTGCATCCGCTGGTATGTACTGCGTTCAATGCCGACTTTGACGGAGACCAGATGGCCGTACACGTACCGCTTTCTGTAGAGGCGCAGGCAGAGGCAAGGTTCCTGATGCTGTCAGTAAACAACATCCTGGCACCAAAGGACGGATCTCCGATCACGACACCGACGCAGGACATGATTCTGGGGGCATACTATCTGACGTATCCTGGAACATGCAAAAAAGTGGAAGTCGTTGACGGCAGAGAGAAAGTATTCTACGAGAGACGAATTTAACGACAAAAAGTCAGCTGAAGCTTTCAGAGCCGCAGGTTTTGAGAGGGTGCCTGAAAAGGGCGACGGCAAGGTCTTTACAGATATTGACGAGATGCTGATGGCATATCAGGATGAAATCGTAGACATCCACGCCAAAGTCAAAGGTGAGAATGTATCTGGACGAAAAACGACAAGAGAGGAAGACTGGTAGAATCTACCGTAGGCAGATTCATCTACAACCAACAGATTCCACAGGATCTCGGGTTTGTAGACAGAAACATGGATCCATACTCACTGGAAGTTGACTTCCTCTGTGACAAGAAGAAACTGGGAGCCATCATCGACAAGTGCTACAAGACCCATGGAAATACTGGGACTGTCATCATGCTGGACTACATCAAAGACATGGGCTACCACTATTCGACAAAGGCCGCTGTGACCATCGGTATCGATGACATGAAGATTCCGGATAACAAGTGGGATATCGTCGCTGAATCACAGAAAGAAGTAGACAAATACGAAAAGGCTTACAGAATGGGTCTGATGTCCAATTCTGAGAGATATGACAAGGTTATTGAAATCTGGAACAAGACCACCGACGATGTAGCGGATGCTCTGATGGAGTCCTTGGAACCAAAGAACAATCTGAACATCATGGCGACATCCGAGCCAGAGGTAGTAAGAACCAGATCAGACAGGTCGGAGGCATGCGTGGTCTGATGGCGAATGCAACAGGTAAGACTATCGAGATTCCGATCAAGGCGAACTTCCGTGAAGGACTTTCTATCTTGGAGTACTTTATCTCCTCCAACGGTGCTCGTAAAGGTCCGGCCGATACAGCCCTTCGTACAGCCGACTCTGGTTATCTGACCAGAAGACTGGTTGACGTTTCTCATAACGTTATCGTAAGAGAAGACGACTGCGGTACCGATGAAGGTATTGAAGTAAAGGCGTTTACAGACGGTAAGGAAGTTATTGAACCGCTCAATCAGCGTATTGCTGGCAGAACGGCTCTCGTGGATATCGTCAATCCGCAGACTGGTGAAGTCATCGTAGAGCAGGGTGAAGAAATCACCGATGAGCAGTCCATGGAAGTGGTAAACTGCAGCATTGAGTCCATTGCGATCAGATCTGTCATGACCTGCCACAGCAAAACGGGAATCTGTGCAAAATGCTACGGCAGAAACCTGGCAACGGGAGAGGAAGTCAACATCGGCGAATCAGTCGGTATCACTGCTGCACAATCCATCGGTGAACCGGGTACTCAGCTGACCATGAGAACCTTCCATACCGGAGGCGTAGCCGGATCCGACATCACCCACGGTCTTCCGAGAGTAGAGGAATTGTTCGAGGCCAGAAAGCCAAAGGGACTTGCCGAAATCTGTGAGGAGAACGGCAGAGTCATTGACATTCAGCCTAGATCAGACAACAAGACGGAAGTTACTGTCAGAAGTGACGAAGGAGAAGACAAGGTATATGTAGTTCCTTACGGTGCAAGACTTGCAGTCAAGAAAGACGACTACATCTATGCGGGCGGAAACATCACAAGCGGTCCGCTGAATCCGCATGACATCCTGAGGCTCAACGGTGTTGAAGGTGTATACCAGTACCTGCTGAAGGAAGTTCAGCGTGTATATAAGAACCAGGGTGTAGACATCAACGACAAGCACGTTGAAGTGATCGTAAGCCAGATGCTTTCGAAGTTCAAAATTGAAGACGCAGGAGACACGACGTTGCTGCCGGGCGGATTATACAGCAAATTTGAAATCAAAGACGCAAACGAAGAAGCCCTTGCTGATGGCGGAGAAATCGCTAAAGGTAAGCAAATGCTCCTCGGTATTACAAAGGCGTCCCTGGCAACGAACTCCTTCCTGTCAGCAGCATCCTTCCAGGAAACTACAAGAGTCCTGACTGATGCGGCAATTAAGGGGGAAAAACGACAAACTCATGGGTCTGAAAGAAAACGTTATTATCGGTAAGCTGATACCTGCCGGAACCGGAATGAAGAGATATAAGAACATCAATCTCGATTACGGTGTAAACGAAGAGTTTATGAGAGAGTACGAAAGATATCAGGAAGAGGATGACGAGCTGGACGAATATGCAGAGGAGGCTGTTGTTGAAGCGCGTGAAGACGAATACGAAGTGGAAACAGCCAGCGTCTTTGAGGTAAATGAACCTGAAATCGTAGAATTAGACTAATCGAGTGCAAGGCAATCACATAAAGAGTAAGAGGCGGATTTTTCAATCCGCCTTTTGAATGCAGTCGCCGCACGCTTTCACGTGCCTTGCCATGACATCTTGCTGCCGCACACCCGAACGTGCGCGCCTTGCCATGGTTCTTTGTCACTGCACGCCCTCACGTGCGCGCCTTCATTTTCAATTATTTAATCCTTAATGGCAATATTTTTGATTATTGTAAACCAATCTGCCTTCATTTGCAAATTATTGTTGATTACTTGCACATTTATCTTGTTTAACGCAAGCGAATTTACTTATAATCCTAAAAATAGAAAATAAAGTGTGATAAATAGTGTTAAATATGGCTGAAGTATCATTGAAAAGGGCACATGCACTTGTTCTACGCCGTTTTTGCAAAAGGGAGTGGCGCAAGTAAATTTAATAAAATCAAAAAAAATGAAGGCGCATTTGGACTCGGCAGGAGACTTTTGTGCAAGTAAACGGCATATTATGCAAAATGAAGGCGCATTGACGTGTTGGTCTCTTCTGCCCCCAATTTGTGCAGCAATGTTAGATGAGATAGACTTAAAGTTATTTCATGTAAGGCTGCTGAACACCTTTAATGATTTTGGCTTTTGTCAACCCGTATACCGTGGAGCAGGGGCAGAATATGATCATTGATGATTTGATTGATAATTGCGCTGCTGAAATCCTGCTTGTTGTCGTCCATGGTCAGGATTAAATTTCCGCCGATGACGAGGCCATTTTGTTGAAAAAAGATTCAGCTTTTTGCATTATCTGAGCAATAGCCCTCGTTTGACAAAAGACCTAAGTGCTCCCATATCTTCCAACTGCTATCGGGAAGCAGAATCCGAAAATCGGGGGAATAGTGTAACGCCGTTTGCACATTCAAAGGCTTCTTCATAATGGAAGGGATTCCATAAGCAAACAGTGTATTTCGAGAAGCTGCTCCGACTTGGAACGAACCAATTCACCGTAATCCGTTTCGTGAACGTGGAGCTTGGGGTTGTAAGGGCATTTCTTATAAGGCGCAGTCAGTCTCTTTTCTAACAGATGTTTTTGCGCAGTAAAAAACGTCTTGGTATTTTGTAGAACAACTCTTCATTACAGAAAATGGATCCACAGGCTTATATCTGTTGAGCAAACGCTCCAACAAATTTTTGTTTTTCAGACATCGATCGAGGATTCTTTCGCAGATCATTTTGTTTGTCAATTGGAGGATTAAATCGTGATTCCCAGTGATATTGACTTGCTTTTTTGCTTTCTAGCGGAACCCTTTCCATCTTCAAAGGTCCAGTAGTAGGTGTTGCTTCGGCGTCGCGGTCTCACTGTCAAAAAAAACCTTTTGGAGCGGTATTCAAGAAGTTTTGGCAAATAGTGATGAGCTTGTGCTCTCTAATGATTTCAAATTCGAGTGCGGCGATGAGGTTATCCATAATAATTCTCCTTTTTAATTCTAAATATGTAAATATTTTACAATATGAACGACGATAAAACAAGAGGAATCTGAAATAATTTTCTGTCAACACCTGATAATCCTTGCATTGAGCAGGGAAATGTGGTAAACTATTTGTTAGTTTCGAGTTAATTTGACCCTAATAAATGATTTAGGGTTAATTTGACTGTGAGAATAAATTAATCCTAAAAGGAAAGGAGAAACAAATGCCTACTATTAACCAATTAGTACGTCAAGGCAGAACTAGTGCTGTTAAGAAGTCAACCGCTCCTGCTCTTGGTAAGGGTATGAACTCTTTAAGAAGAGTTGCAACTGACACAAACTCACCACAGAAGAGAGGCGTGTGCACTTCAGTAAAGACAGTTACACCTAAGAAGCCGAATTCAGCTCTTAGAAAGGTTGCCAGAGTACGTCTGACTAACGGTATCGAAGTAACAGCTTATATCCCAGGCATCGGACACAACTTACAGGAACATAGCGTTGTGCTGATCAGAGGCGGAAGAGTAAAAAAGACCTTCCAGGTGTAAGATACCACATTGTTAGAGGTACACTTGACACTGCTGGTGTTAACGACAGAGGTCAGGCTCGTTCAAAAATACGGTGCTAAGAGACCTAAGAAAAAATAACACCAACCTTTATTATTGACTAGAAATTATCGGGAATGAAAAAGAGCCCTTAATATATATTTATGTTGTACGACAAAATGCAGCCAAATAAAAATTTGGACATTTTAAGCATAAATTCTGTCGAATCGCACATTTTATTTGCGGGACAGAATGTTAAGCGCTCGCGGCGGCCTGTATAGAAAGGCTGTCGAGTACCCCTGAACAAGACTGGAAGGTCTATTTAATTGCAGGACCATCCAGAGTAATCCTGTATTCCGAATACAGGGTGAAGAGAAATGTGCAATTACAAAATTAGTTAAAGCAATTGTGCAGCTGATTTGGTGGATTATTGTAATTCGTAAAATGGAGGTTATATGCGAGAAATGATATATACTGCGCCGCTAATTTTGCGAAGCACAAGGAAGCGGAAGTTGCAGGCGACGCGCCGCGTACTTAAAGTACGAAAGCGAGGTAAAAACGAACGCTGACACAGTAATTTACAAAATTAGCAAGCGAGGAGGGAAGAGAAGTGCCAAGAAAAGGTAACGTACCAAAACGTGAAGTACTTCCAGATCCAGTATACGGAAGTGTTGTTGTAGCGAAGCTTATCAACAGCATCATGTTAGACGGAAAGAAAGGTACCGCACAGTCCATCGTTTACAAAGCATTTGATCAGATCAAAGAGACGACTGGCGAGGAACCATTGAAGTATTTGAAAAGGCTATGAACAATATCATGCCTGTATTAGAAGTAAAAGCTAGAAGAATCGGTGGTGCAAACTACCAGGTTCCTATTGAAGTCAGACCAGAGAGAAGACAGACTTTAGGACTGAGATGGTTAACGAAATACACCAGACTCAGAGGCGAAAAGACGATGTCTGAAAGACTGGCAAAAAAGAATTGATGGATGCTGCAAATAGTACTGGTGCATCCGTAAAGAAGAAAGAAGATACTCATAAGATGGCAGAAGCGAATAAGGCATTTGCTCACTTCAGATGGTAGTCAACTTTGTTCAACTTTAGAAAAGCAGAAATGGAGGAAAGTGAATGGCTGGTAGAGAGTTTTCCGTTAGAGAAAACTAGAAATATCGGTATTATGGCGCATATTGACGCCGGTAAGACCACTACCACAGAACGTATCCTTTTCTATACAGGAAGAACTCATAAGTTAGGAGAAACCCACGAAGGTGCTGCTACGATGGACTGGATGGAACAGGAACAGGAACGTGGTATTACAATTACCTCTGCTGCTACTACAGCACAATGGAAAGGCCATAGAATCAATATCATCGACACTCCGGGACACGTTGACTTTACAGTCGAAGTAGAGATCCCTCAGAGTTCTGGATGGAGCAGTAACTGTGCTTTGCGCAAGGGCGGTGTAGAACCACAGTCCGAGACAGTTTGGAGACAGGCTGAAAAGTACGGAGTTCCTAGAATGATTTTCGTCAACAAGATGGACATCATGGGAGCTGACTTCTTCAGAGTTGTCGGTATGGTGAAGGACAGACTAAAAGCGAACGCTGTACCTGTTCAACTGCCAATCGGTGCGGAAGATAATTTCGTTGGAATTATCGACCTGGTAGAGATGAAAGCAGAGATTTACAAGGACGAGCTTGGTAAGGAAATGAAGTTACAGATATTCCGGAAGACATGATGGATATGGCACAGGAATGGGAGAGAAGTTAGTTGAATCCGTTGCAGAATGTGACGAAGAACTGATGATGAAGTTCCTGGAAGGTGAAGAAATAACCATAGAGGAAATGAAGGACACCATCAGAAAGCAGACGATTGCCTGCCAGATGGTACCTATGCTTTGTGGTTCCGCATATAGAAACAAGGGTGTTCAGATGATGCTTGATGCAGTCATTGACTACATGCCGGCACCAATTGACATTCCGCCTATCAAAGGTGTTGACCCTGATACAGGTGAAGAAGATGTCAGAAAGTCCAGCGACAGCGAGCCTTTCTCAGCATTGGCCTTCAAGATCATGGCCGACCCATTTGTAGGTAAGCTGGCATTCTTCAGAGTATATTCCGGTACTTTGGAATCAGGTTCCTATGTTTACAACTCAACAAAGGGCAAGAAAGAAAGAATCGGAAGAATCCTGCAGATGCATGCAAATAAAAGAGAAGAAATCGAAAAGGTTTATTCTGGAGATATTGCGGCAGCAGTAGGTCTTGAAGGATACGACTACAGGAGATACTCTTTGCGACGACAAAAACGAGATTATATTGGAATCCATGGAATTCCCAGATCCTGTTATTGAAATTGCAATCGAGCCTAAGACAAAAGCTGGTCAGCAGAAGATGGGTATTGCCCTTGCGAAGCTGGCAGAAGAAGATCCGACTTTTAAGACTTATACAAATGAAGACACTGGGCAGACCATCATCGCCGGAATGGGCGAACTTCATCTGGAAATCATCGTAGATAGACTTCTGCGTGAATTTCAAGGTAGAAGCCAATGTTGGTAAGCCGCAGGTATCCTATAAAGAAACAATCTCAACGACAGCTGATGTGGATCACAAGTATGCGAAGCAGTCTGGTGGTCACGGTCAGTACGGTCACGTTAAGATCAAAATCTATCCGAGAGAACCAGGTTCAGGCTTTGAATTTGTCAACTCAATCGTCGGTGGTGCTATTCCTAGAGAATATATCCCTAAGATTGAAGATGGTATCAAAGAAGCGATGGAAAATGGTCCTTTGGCGGGATACCAGGTTGTGGACGTGGTGTAGAACTGTATGACGGTTCATACCACGAAGTCGACTCCTCTGAAATGGCCATTCAAAGTTGCTGCTTCCATGGCATTCAGAGAAGCTGCCAAGAAAGCGAAGCCAGTTCTCCTAGAACCAATCTTCAAAGTTGAAGTGAATGTTCCAGAAGAATATATGGGCGACGTTATCGGCGACATCTCCTCAAGAAGAGGCAGAATTGAAGGATCAGATATGAACAATGGTGCAGTAGCTGTAAGAGGTATGGTACCTCTGTCCGAGATGTTCGGTTACGCAACTGACCTGAGATCAAAGACCCAGGGTCGTGGCGTTTATGTAATGCAGTTCGACCACTTTGAAAAATTACCAGACAGCTTAGTTGAAAAGATTGGTAATAAATAATTACAGGAGGAATAAAAATGGCAAAGCAGAAATTTGAGAGAAATAAACCGCATATCAATATCGGAACAATCGGTCACGTAGACCACGGAAAGACAACTCTGACGGCAGCGATCACGACGACACTGTATCAGAGATATGAACTGGGAGAGAAGGTAGCCTTCGACCAGATCGACAAGGCACCGGAAGAGAAGGAAAGAGGAATCACCATCTCCACAGCCCACGTAGAATATGAGACACCGAACAGACACTATGCCCACGTAGACTGCCCGGGCCATGCCGACTATGTAAAGAACATGATCACAGGAGCAGCGCAGAT
>VOFH01001352.1_pt1 | contig 32001 bp, 60 predicted proteins | sample 5384091 | NCBI WGS metagenome assembly VOFH01 (sample SAMN12384727, study PRJNA508395) | human gut metagenome | isolation source: healthy gut G | host: Homo sapiens
TCCGCATAAAAATACCATCGCCGAGCCTAATGTCGTCCCGGCAAATGGTATTAAAATTCCCGCTAAAATCATTCGATTCATCTTCTCATTCTCCCTTCATTAACAGACCTTTTCTAATAATTAGATGTCGGGGGCAAAAGCCCCCCGACTTTGATGCCTACGGATTGCTCCGTGCTACGCACTCCCACAATCCTACCCATAATTATACTATGCAGCAGGGAGAATTTTGACTTTCTGCTTTGTTTTACGCTTTCTGTGCAAGCTCCTGACCTGCCGCTTTCAGTTCCTCCAGCATGTCATCTTCCGGTGCATCATTTGTGATAATGCCTTCCTCACGCAGTAATACTGCTCCGGCATTTTCATGCGTTCTGCCCAGTCACGCATCCATTCTCCATCGCCCCAGCCATAAGAACCGAACAAGAGGATTGTCTTTCCTGATACCAGTGACTCGATCTCCTCAATAAACGGCTCCATCTCAGCTTCTTCCAACTGCTCTGAACCCATGGACGGGCAGCCCAGTGCGAATGCATTTCCTGCTGCAACCGTTGCTGCATCAGCATTTCCAACTTCCAGAAGTTCTGCCTCCTGACCTGCTGCTTTGATTCCTCAGCCACTGCTTCAGCCATAGCCTGGGTATTTCCTGTTCCGCTCCAATATACAACTGATATACTCATCTTATCTTCCTCCATCTTTTTCTTTTTCATCGAAATCTCCCGGATACTTTTCCCTGTCAGATATTCCTGGACCGCACATTCTTTCGCACGGTCGTATTCCTTGAAGATCATTCTTGCCTGCGACAGGTTACTGTATACCTTCCAATATCCGATCATCAGATATTTTCTGCCCTCATTTTCAATGAAGCCTCGGATATCTGCTACCGGATATCCGAGAAACATCCCAATCTCATGAGGGAATCCCATTCCTTTTTCTGAAAAATCTTTCACTCTCTGTGAAAGCTGCTCCAGCATTTTTTTCTGCCGGCTCTTTCTTATATCCATATTCCTGTGCAAGCTGACTGACATCTGCTTTCTTTTAAATACTGTTCCAGTTCGTCAGGTCGATAAAAAGGACAAGGCATTTTCCTTGCGAACAGGACAGGCAGTGATATTTTACATCTGTCCCCATCAGTATCTCCGGTAATCCCGGACGGAGTCTTGCATCCATAGAAATAAGGCAGGAAATTTTTATTCCCTTCAGCACCGGGGCACACTGCAATGCGACCTGAAATCCAAGCCTTACAAGCCGGTCTTCATTTTTCAGATAGTAGGATATTACTTCGGTTGGCATGATTCCTCCTTGGTTTTGAGAATGATTTTCAATCAATGTTATGATATCATACTTGAGAATGATTTTCAATATATATTTTGAGAACTTTTCTCATTTGTTTATAGTCATTCCGCATAATTTTTTTAAATTTTTATCTCTTTTTTAGTTGTTACTCACATATCTTTAGTGTATAATAGGCTTATAAATATTTGAGCGATCATACAGTCTCAAAAATACTTACTTACATAAAGGAGAGAGTCGCCATGGTAAATTTAATAACAGGCCCGAGAGGCAGCGGAAAAACCCAGCAAATGATCGACCTTGCAAATGAAAAGGTAAAGACATCCAGCGGTAATGTCGTATTCATCAAAAGAAGTCATAAAGATACTTATTCAGTAGACTTTAATATTCGTGTCATCCGTATGGCAGATTATCCTGATATCCTTACCCTTGAAGAATTCGTCGGTTTTTCTCTATGGTATGGCTGCAGGCAATCATGATATTCAGGCAGTATTCATTGACAGCATTTTAAAGCAGGCCAATATTACTTTGGAAAGTCTTCCGTCTTTCATCCAGAAGCTGATTAAGATTTCTTCTGAGAATAATATTGATTTCTATCTCAGCGTCAGTGCGGATAAGAACGAAATCCCGGATATTGATTCTCTGGAATGTACCGTTCTCTGATATCCTGATTCAACTAAAAAGTCCTGTCGGATCTTTTTGTTGTATATAACAACTGAAAAGTCCATCGGAATCTCTCTTTTATAAGATACTCCGATGGACTTTTTTTATTCGCCGTCTTCTGTTAAATTCTGTTCTCGCTGACTATTTTGGATCCCCGGTCAGAGAAAGAACCGTATTTGCCTTTTCCCCTTCCTTATATTCAACCGTCACTTCATCGCCTACATTGTAGCGGATAATGTCAATAAAATCCACAACCGATACATCAAAAATCTCATTCGATCCTTCCAGCATCAGATAATAATGAGAATTTCCGTCTACAACTCCCTGTGCGATCTTAGTGATCTTTCCTTTGATGGATTCTACGGTACGGGTATCCTTTGCTTCCGTTTTGATTCCATTTTTATACATCAGATTTGTATAGATTCTTCACACTCGCTGACTGTATCCCCGATCGCTACAATCTGATATTTCTGCACATTGACCATGGCATATTTCTTTACCAGTCCTGCATCATCCTTCAATGCAATGAAGTAGGTCGGTTCTCCCGAAAGGTTCAGCAACAGTGGAAATGTCGCACTGTATTTCAAATTCTGTACCTGTCCCTCTGCAGATGACATCGCTGAAGTCTCTGTTGCACCTTCGATCTCATAAAATTTCGTCTCCATTGTCCGCTGATTCATCAGGACGAAACCGACATTTGACTGATCCCCGGTAATGGAAGTTACTCCCGTATAAACCCACACATCATCATCAACTGCAAGATAATTATATCCATCTGTTGTCTCAAGACAGTCCTTCTGCCCCAGTACACTGTTCAGGAATCCATGCCTCAAAGTACCATAATAATCATACAGCGAAATCAGAAGATCTGCAGAATATGCACGGTCGATCCACTGCGGTACATCCTCAATTTTATAATCTTCCATTTCCCGGTAATGGCATTACATAATATAACACGTTCCACCGTAGCTCCGCCAAATAATCCGATGTTGTATTTTCTCACCGGACAGATCCAGTACGGAACTCCTTCTTCATCCACTTCAAAGCTCAGTTCATTAAAAATATAGGTCGGATAAGCGAATCTCAGATGCCGGTAAATATTCCGGTTGAAATGATCGCTGGTTGTATACTTCATTCCTTCTTTCAGTTTTACCAGCTCGGTATTCTGTGTTGCCATGTCAATCTTGATATATGCCGGGATTCCTTCTTTCCGGTTGGTAAACCACTTGATCAGATCTGCATATTTCAGAGGTGACACTCTCACCGGACGATCCTGATAGTTAATCTGTGAATACAGTTCATCCACTTCAAACTGAGATACCATATCCACCATACTTCCCATTTTCCGGTTTCCAAGGATCTCTGCTGAATCCTTATCCAGAAGAGGAATCTGGTCAAAAGACAATTCCTCAATATCTTTTGAAAATTCTCCGTTCTCCACAGCCATCAGCTTCTGATATTTTCCGGCATTCACAATCGGTGAAGACAGCAATGCTCCCACAGCCCATATGCCGATCACGATCAGGATCAGACTTAAGAATATTCTCATCCCTTTAGATTTTCTGATCTTATCCGGCTTTACTTTTTGCAATTTTTCCATAAATTCTGCTGCCAGTACCAGTAGGACAATCAGTAAGATCCAGAATTCCATTGAATGGATATTAAAAAGCTGGAAGTGCCGCGTAATAATAAATTCCAAACACTGCCAGCACGCCGATCACACCAAGGATCTTTCCTTTTTACTTTTTTCATAGTTTTTTTTCCCTTTCCTTATAAAATCAATGGGATAAGCTGTCACCGACAAAATTTCCCGCATTCAAATTCATTAAAATCTTCTTCTCCACAAATCTGGTGAGAACAGTAACAGATATGGGAATATCTCCAGTCTTCCTGCCAGCATATCAAAACAGAAGACCAGCTTTGATAAAACTGAAAATTTATGGAAATTCATAACCGGTCCTACCTGTGAAATTCCCGGTCCTACATTACTCAGCGTTGTCAGAACTCCGCTGAATGAAGTTGCAAAATCAAAATTATCAATGGATACAAGCAGCGTTGATACAACCAGGATCAACACATAACACGCCAGATAAATATTTACATTTCTCAGCGTATCCTGACCGATCTTCCTTCCATTGACCCGGATCACTGTCACCGCATTCGATGCAGGATTTTCCGTACTTCCTGACGGACAGACTTCCACAGGATAATCAGACGACTCACCTTGATCCCGCCCCGGTAGAACTTGCACATGCTCCCACGAACATGAGCGACATCAGGATCATCTTCGACAGTTCCGGCCAGCGATCATAATCCGCAGTACAGAATCCGGTTGTCGTGATCACCGATGCCACCTGAACGACGCATACCGGAATGCCGGAAAATATTACCGTAAATATGGAGGATATTTCCGGTAATTGCAGCCATTGATGCACCAATGATGCCAAGATAAACCCACAATTCTTCATTTTTCAGTGCCGTCTTCCATTCTTTTAACAGGAACAGGAAATACAGATTGAAATTAATTCCAAATAAAATCATAAAGACTGTAATCACACCATCAATATATGCACTGTCAAAAAAATCCTACACTTGCATTTTTATTTGAAAATCCACCGGTTCCTGCGGTACTGAACGCATGAAGCAACGCATCAAAAAGCTCATGCCACCGGCCATCAAAAGACAGTCTCCACTGCCGTCAGTGCAAAATACATTCCATACAGGATCTTTGCTGTACGTCTTGCCTTCGGAACAAGCTTATCTTTCTCCGGTCCCGGAACTTCTGCACGCATCAGCGGCATGGCATTATCATCGTCCAGAGAGGTGATCATCATAACAAAGACCAGCACTCCCATTCCACCGATCCAGTGCGTAAAACTTCTCCAGAACGCAATTCCTTTCGGAAGAATCTCAATCTCTGTCAAAATCGTCGATCCGGTTGTCGTAAATCCCGACACAGTCTCAAAAAATGCATCAATATAATGTGGGATACTGCCACTGATCACAAAAGGCAATGCTCCAAATGCTGACCATAACAGCCACGCAAGTCCTACGATCGCAAATCCCTCTTTACTGTAGATCCGCTTTGACTTTGGTTCTTTTCTTCCCAGTACAAAATAGATCAGGATCAGGACTGCCGATACGATCAGAAAAGAAAATCCACTTTTCTCCTGATAGAGAAGGGACACAAATGCCGGGATCAAAAGGACAATCCCTCAACTCCCATCATTTTCCCCAAAATGTAAAAAATCATTCTTTTATTCATCGCACTGCACCTATATCATTATATCCCTGATATCTTCAATGTGCTTCTCCATCGTAATAACAACCACACTGTCACCGACTTCAATACAGTCTTCTCCACTCGGCAGAATGATCTGCCTTTTCGTCCGATACATACGATCAGATTATTCGGCTTAAGTGCCAGATCCTTCAGAGGGATTCCTGTATATTCTGTTGCAGATTTTATTATAAATTCTAAAGCCTCTACCTTATCATCTACCAGTTGATACATCGTCTCAATATTGGCACTTGCCTGGGAATTTTTTCTTGCCCGCACATAGCTCATGATTGCATCCGCAGTTGCCGTCTTGACAGATACAATACTGTCAATTCCAAATTCTTCTACCATTCTCGCACGACGGTCTTCATTGACTTTTGCAACGATCTTGTCCACATTCTGGCTCTTTTTGCATACAGGGACAGGATGATATTTTTCCTCATCCATCCCTGTCAGGGCAACAAATGCATCTGCCTCCTCCACCCCTTCTTCCACAAGAAGATCATGGTCTGTTGCATCCCCATTGATGATGGTTGCCTTTGGAAGCAGTTCGCACAACTCCTGACAGCGTCTCGCATTTTCTTCTATGATCTTTACCTGCATTCCGAGAGTGGAAAGCTGGGCTGCCAGATAATATCCGACCCTTCCTCCGCCACAGATGATCACTTTCTTTATCTTCTCTCTTCTCTTACCGTTGGCTTTGAAAAACCGCTCCAGATCTTTATGAGATGCTGCAATATGGAGACGATCTCCTGCTTTCAGGACATATTCTCCATCAGGAATCTCACATCTTCTCCACGCTCCACTGCACAGACAAGCAGCCGGATCTGAAACTTTCTATACATATCAGATAACCGCATTCCTTCCAGAACTCCGTTTGCACTGACCGGAAGTTCCAGCAGTTCCATTCTCCCCTTAACAAATGTCTCGATCTGACTTGCATCCGGGAAGATCAGAAGCCGGCTGATCTCATCAGCTACGATCAGCTCCGGATTCACTGCCATGCTAAGATGAAGATCTTCCTTTAAGAGTCCGATCTGACGATAATAAATCGGGTTACGGACACGGGCGATCGTATGTCTTGCTCCAAGCTTCCTTGCGATCAGACAACTGAGCATATTGCACTCGTCCTCCGAAGTACATGCGATAGCCAGATCCGCATGGGCGATATCTGCCTGTTTTAAAACTTCTGCGTCCGCACCATTTCCCGCCACGCACGCAATATCCAGATGATCTGTTGCAAATCTCAGCTTCTTCTCATCACTGTCAATCAATACAACATCATATTTTTCGGTGGAAAGCTGCCGGGCAAGCTTATACCCTACTTTTCCGTCACCGATAATAATAATCTTCATTTCTTTTTCCTCGATATTGTCTCATTTTTCCTGCCTGACACATCTCCCGTGCAGTAAACAGAGCAATTATAGCACCTTTATATTGAAAGTACAACAAAATTGGCAGTTTCTTAACCTGAAAAGGAAGTATGCCCGTTCAGACACACTCTTTTCTTTCACCATCTCATCATCCCCTCAAAAGATCCGTTCTATTCTTCTGCTGCCCTTGCTGCAATCTCCTTCTCCTGGACATCGGACGAAGCCTGCTCATATCTTGCAAATGTATATTCATAAGTTCCTCGTCCACCTGTCATAGAGCGTAATGTCGTGCAGTATCCGAATAATCCTGTCATCGGGATATCCGCCTCGATCACCTGCTTACCGCCCGCAACCGGAGTCATTCCCAGCACACGTCCGCGTCTCTTGTTCAGATCTCCCATGACATCTCCCGTATAATCATCCGGCACTGTCACTTTCAGAGATACGATTGGCTCAAGCAGAACCGGTGAAGCCTTCATAAATCCTTTTCTTAAATGCCTGGATCGTTGCCGTCTTGAATGCCATCTCCGAGGAATCTACCGGATGGTAAGATCCATCATAAAGCGTTGCCTTCACACCCACAACCGGATAGCCTGCCAGTGGTCCTTTTACAACAGATTCCTGAAGGCCTTTTTCCACTGCAGGAAATAATTCTTCAGGAACCGCTCCTCCTACCACACACTCTTCAAATACAAATGGAGTTTCCAGATCTCCTGAAGGCTCAAATTTCATCTTAACATGACCGTACTGTCCATGACCTCCGCTCTGCTTTTTATATTTGGAATCCACATCTGAATTTTTTGCGGATCGTCTCTCTGAAAGCAACCTTCGGAGTCTCCAGTGTGATCTCCATTTTATATCTTGATGCAACTTACTTGCCACAATCTCCAGATGCTGATCTCCAATACCATAAAGAAGTGATTGCCTGTTCTCGCTGTCGTTCACTGTCCTTAAGGTAACATCCTCTGCTGTCATTCTTGCAAGAGCCTGTGATACCTTATCTTCATCGCCTTTATTCTTTACGCGATACTTCATATATGTATATGGTACAGAATAATCTGTCTTTGCATAAGATACCGGATTATTCTTCACTGATAAGGTATCTCCGGTTCTTGTATTCGTAAGCTTTTATGATCGCCCTGATATCTCCTGCAAAAAGTTCTGATACTTCCGATGGCTTATTTCCGCACAGAGTATATAATTTCCCCGGCTTCTCTTCTGCGTCTGTGTCTGCATTATAAAGTACATCATCCCTTTAAGTACTCCGGAGCATACTCTTTACGAAAGAGTATTTTCCAATAAATGGATCCACCATTGTCTTAAATACATAAGCCGTCTTTGATTTTGCGAAATCATAATTTGCTTCAAAGATCTCATTCGTTCTGCGGTTGATTCCTGCACAGGTTCTCTTATCCGGACTCGGGAAGAAACGAACAATATCTGAAAGCAGGTTGGCTACTCCCCTGTGCCTGGATATTGGATCCCATCGCAACCGGTACGATATCCCCATCCATTACTTCTGTTCTCATGGCTGCACGGATCTCTTCTACAGAGAATTCCTCACCATTAAAATAGCGCTCCATAAACTCTTCACTTGTCTCGGCAACAGCCTCCATCAGAGAATCTCTGAGAATCTCCAGGTTCGGTTTACAGTAATCCGGAATCTCACATTCTTCCCGCTGTCCCAGACCGGTATAACGTCTTCCTGCATTCTTAATGATATTGATATATCCGACCAGTTTTTCATTCTCACGGATCGGCTGGAAATGTGGTGCGATTTTCTTTCCATACTCTCTCTGTCAGATCTGCTACTACCTGACGGAAACTTGCATCATCCACATCCATCTCTGTCACATAGATCATCCTTGGAAGATTATATTTGTCACAAAGCTCCCATGCTTTTTCCGTTCCAACCTGTACTCCTGCCTTACCAGATACTACGATAACTGCTGTATCTGCTGCACTGACTGCCTCTTCTACTTCTCCGACAAAATCAAAATATCCCGGCGTATCAAGAATATTGATCTTTGCTTTCTCCCACTCAATCGGTATAAGGCTTGTGCCGATCGAGAAACCACGCTTCTGTTCCTCTTTATCAAAATCGCTTACAGTATTGGAATCTGCGATCTTTCCCATACGATTCGTTGCACCTGATACGTAGAGCATCGCCTCTGCAAGACTTGTCTTTCCGCTTCCACCATGACCAAGTAATACCACATTTCTGATTTCGTCTGTTCTGTAAACCTTCATGCTGCTGCCTCCTTGTAATGTGGTTATTCTGTATATCCTTTTTTTCAACCGGATATACATATATGGGTAAATTATACTAAAATATCATTATAATTACAACTATTTTATTTAATTTTCACATATTCCATATTTTTGTCATAATCAAAACTTATTTCTGGTTTTCCGGTCTTTTCTCTGCGGCAAGAATAATTTACTTTTATACTTTGACGTGTTAAAATAAGTATATTGATGCGTCATTTTCTATTGCATCAACTATGATTTACAGAAAGGACTATCTATTATGACTTCAAAAAAAATCGGATTTATCGGACTCGGACTAATCGGCGGATCGATTGCAAAAAGCAATCCGCCAGTATTATCCTGAGTATGATATTATTGCTTTTGATAAAAATAAAGAATCTCTGGCACTTGCAGTACAGGAGGGAACGATCCATACTGCCTGCTCATCAATCGATGATAATTTCCGTGGCTGCACTTATATTTTCTTATGTGCACCCGTCAATTACAATGCTGCCTACCTCTCCCAGTTGAAAAGTCTGATCGACAGTGACTGTATTTTAACTGATGTCGGAAGTGTAAAGACATCCATCCACAAAGAAGTTATCCGCCTCGGTATGGAAGAATCTTTCATTGGCGGACACCCGATGGCAGGTTCTGAAAAGAGCGGATTTATGAATTCAAAAGCTCATCTCATTGAAAATGCATATTATATTCTTACACCCTACTGCAAAAAGTAGCCAAAGAAAAGGTCAGTGCTTATAAAGAGTTTGTGACCTCCCTGAAGGCACTCCCGGTCATTCTTGATTATAATGAGCATGATATTATTACCGGAACGATCAGCCACCTGCCGCATATTATTGCATCCACACTTGTGAATTTTGTACATGATACCGATACAGCGGACGGACTGATGAAGGCACTCGCTGCCGGTGGATTCAAAGATATTACCCGTATCGCTTCTTCCTCACCGGTGATGTGGCAGCAGATCTGCCTGAAGAACGGGGAGAATATTTCCCACATTCTCGGTCATTATATTGAAGCCCTCACGCAGGCAAAGGAGCAGATTGATGCTGAAAATGAGACTGCGTTATATTCTATGTTCGAGGATTCAAGGGATTACCGCAACTCCATGCCGAACAGTTCCGCAGGACCGATCAAAAAGCAGTTTGCACTTTATTGTGATATCATCGATGAAACAGGTGGAATTGCTACGATTGCCACAATTCTTGCAAGTAATAATATCAGTATTAAAATATTGGGATCATCCACAACCGTGAATTTGAAGAAGGGGTTCTCCGGATTGAATTTTATGATGAAGATTCTGCCGCCAACGCCTCAAAGTTACTTCAGAAATACCGCTATGTGATTTATGAAGTCTGAGTAGATCCCGTCAGATCATCTATACCAAAAATATTACAGAAAGAGGATTTTTATTATGGAATTATGCAGTATGAGCGGATTAAAAGGAAAGGTTACGATACCGGGAGATAAATCGATTTCCCACCGTTGCGTGATGTTTGGTTCGATTGCCAACGGTACAACGGAAATTCACAACTTTCTCTCCGGTGCGGACTGTCTTGCTACCATCCGTTGTTTTTCAACCCTTGGAATTAAGATTGAAACAGATCTCTCCCCGTCAAAAGTGATCGTCCACGGAAAAGGACTTCACGGACTGAATGCCCCGTCTTCCATTCTGGATGTCGGAAACAGTGGAACAACTACAAGACTGATTTCCGGTATCCTTGCCGGACAGCCTTTTAACTCTGAACTTTCCGGGGACGAATCTTTAAATTCCCGTCCGATGAAGCGGATCATTGAACCACTGACCTCCATGGGAGCCAACATCGCCAGTGTGCTTCAGAATGGCTGTGCACCGTTGTATATCACTCCGGCACAGCTCCACGGAATCCACTATGATTCCCCGGTTGCCAGTGCCCAGGTCAAATCCTGTCTGCTTCTTGCCGGACTCTATGCTGACGGAGAAACTTCTGTCACAGAGCCAAGTCTTTCCCGAAACCATACCGAACTGATGCTCCGGGAATTTGGTGCTGACATCCGCTCTACTTATGAGATCGGAAGTACAAAGGCAACCGCCTCCATCCGTCCATGTACGGATCTGTACGGACAGAAGATCACCGTTCCGGGAGATATTTCTTCTGCTGCATACTTTATTGCGGCCGGACTCATCGTACCGGATTCAGAAATCCTGATTGAAAATACAGGCATCAATCCGACCCGTGCCGGAATCCTGAAAGTATGCGAAGACATGGGTGGTGATATCACTTTATTAAATGAAAGAACCGAAGGGGGAGAAAAGATCGCTGATATCCTCGTCCGCACCAGTAAACTCCACGGAACAACGATTGAAGGGGACATCATCCTGACACTCATTGATGAGATTCCTGTCATTGCAGTCATGGCAGCCGTAGCAGAAGGAACGACGGTCATCAAAGATGCAGCAGAACTGAAAGTCAAAGAGACCGACCGCATCGAAACCGTAACAGACAACCTGAAAGCAATGGGAGCTGATGTCACTCCGACAGATGACGGAATGATCATCCACGGCGGAAATCCTCTCCACGGAACTTCCATCCATACGCTGCTGGATCACCGGATTGCCATGGCCTTCAGTATCGCAGCTCTGGTTGCCGAGGGCAATACAAAGATTCTTGACAGTAAGTGCGTAGATGTATCTTATCCGACTTTCTATGATACGTTTGAAGCCCTGCTTTAGTCTGCACATGGCAACGAACCGGAGGCTTATTCCTGTATAAGACAAGGCCCTGACACCTGCATCAGTCTCTTTCATTCCGTTCTGTGGGATTGAAAGACAAAGAGGATGTATCCCCGCCATTCCGGGGATACATCCTCTTTTGATTTTCTTCTTCCGATTCTTTTACAGGAAGATATACTTCAGAATAAAGAGTACAGCAAGTACATACATCAGAACACTTACTTTTTTTCTCTTTTGCCTTTCCAGTAATCAGATTGAATGCAACATAAGCAATAATTCCCATGGAAATACCCTCTGAAATGCTGTAGAAGAACGGCATTGCAATGATACAGATATAGCACGGAATTGCTTCTGACATATCACTGAAATCAATGTTCATTACATTCGTAAGCATATACAGACCCACAATGATCAGTGCCGGTGCTGTTGCAAAAGAAGGAATTGCAAGGAAGATTGGTGACAGGAACAGTGACAGTCCGAAAAGGATTGCTGTTGTCACAGATGTAAGACCGGTTCTTCCTCCTTCTGATACTCCTGATGCACTTTCTACGAATGTTGTCGTTGTAGATGTTCCGAGAACTGCTCCTGCAGTTGTTGCGATCGCATCTGCAAGAAGTGCTCCTTTGATCCGCGGAAGCTTTCCATCCTTATCCAGCATATCTGCCTTAGAAGAAACTCCAACCAGCGTACCGATCGTATCAAAGAGATCTACAAACAAGAATGCAAATAAGATTACGATGAAATCCAGTGAAAAGATTCCTTAAAATCAAGCTTGCAGAAGATCGGTGACAGGCTTGGGATTGCCAGACCATTGCTGAAATCAGGGGAGCAGGCTGTAGCAGCCAACCTCTGCATTCGGAACATACAGTCCCGCAAACTGGCAGATAATACCAAGTCCCCAGGTAATCAGGATACCCCAGAGAATATTTCCTTTTACATTCTTAATAACCAGGATTCCTGTAATGATCACTCCTGATAATTGCAAGAAGTACCGTAATTCCGACATCACTGAAAGCAGCCTCTACTCCATTCACCTGATTATATCCATCCAGTGAAAAAAGCTCGATCAATGTAGATCCACCGATCACAATATGAGCATTCTGCATACCAACGAAAGCGATGAAAAGTCCGATACCTACACTGACTGCTGACTTCAGGTTTCTCGGAATCGCATTGAAAATTGCTTCACGTACATTTGTCATGGAAAGTACGATAAAGATGATTCCTTCTGCAAATACGGCAGTCAGGGCATATTGCCAGCTATAGCCCATTCCGATAACGACCGTATAGGCAAAATATGCATTCAGTCCCATTCCAGGTGCAAGTGCGAACGGATAATTCGCCAATACTGCCATCAGAAGTGTTCCGACAAAAGCAGCCAGTGCCGTTGCTGTAAAGACTGCTCCTGAATCCATTCCTGCTGCGGAAAGAATACTTGATTGACTGCCAGGATGTACGCCATCGTCATAAATGTAGTAACACCGGCAAGTACTTCCGTGTTCACGTCCGTCTTGTTCTCAGAGAGTTTAAATAATTTTTCTAACATTTTGTTCCCCTTTCATTCCATTTTTGGTGCTTGTCTACTCTGTTAGAAGACAACAGAATCATCATACCATATCCGCTCTGAAAAAAACAGTTTATTTTTTCTAATAACTGTTTATTATCATCTCGGTCATCACGCATCAGCGGTTTCCTGACCGGCATTCTCCAGTTTCTCCCAGCATCTCCCGCACCGTCTTTCCTGTGACCGGATGCCGTTTATAGGGAGCGATTTCTTCCAGCGGCTTCAGTACAAAGCTTCTCTTATGCATCTCAATATGCGGAATACACAGATCGTCCTCCTCGCAGATCAGATCATCATAAAAAATAATATCCAGATCCAGTGTCCTTGGTCCCCAGTGTATGATCCGTTCTCTTCCGGCTTCCTGTTCAATCCGGTTCAGCTCCCGCAGCAGCTCTTCCGGATATAAAAGTGTCTGCAGCTTCAGACAGCCATTCAGAAAATCCGGCTGATCTGTCACTCCGTAAGGTGCCGTCACAAGAAAAGAAGAAACTTTTTCCACCCGGCTCGTCGGCAAATGATCCAGCTTGTCAATGGCTTCTTTCAGATAAGCTTCACTGTCCCCGATATTGGATCCAAGTGCAATATATGCCGTATGCCATTCTCTTTCAATCTCCACGCTGACCGTCTCCAGCGGCAGACCGACCGGTGCCCAGGGTTTTTGATCTCCAGCCGGATCTTCTGAAGCCCTTTTGTCTGTAAAAGCAGTTCTTCTGCAAGACTCTCTGCCACCTTCTCCAGTAATTGAAAAGTATGTTCTTTCAGATAGCGGTCTATAAAAGCACTGACTTCTCCATAATGGATCGAAGCAGTCAGTTCATCTGTCTGTCCCGCCTTTCTTGTATCGGTATACAACACCGCACTGACGACAAATTTCTGTCCCAGTACATTTTCTTCCGGAAATACACCATGATTGGCAAACACCTCCAGGTTTTGTATTTTTATCTTATCTGCTTTCATAGTTACATCCTCATCAGAGCTTTCGTCATTTTGATCGCACGCAGATTTTTTTCCACATCATGAACCCGAACAAACGCACTGCCCTTCTGCACACCATAAACTGTTGTCACCATCGTTCCTCTTCTCTCTGATCTACCGGAAGATCCAGCGTCAGACCGATCACCGACTTTCTTGAAGTACCAAGAAGAACCGGATATCCCAGTTCCTGAAGGATTTCAAGATGTGCAATGATCTCCAGGTTCATCTCATACGTCTTCCCAAATCCGACACCCGGATCTAAAATGATCTTTTCATCTGCGATTCCGGCCTCCTTTGCAAGACGGACACATTCTTTCATATCTTCTATAAAATCTTTTTGAAACTCTTCATACTCGGCCTTTTCACGGTTGTGCATCAGACAGCAGGCAGCATGATATTTTGCAATGACCTCTGCCATTTTTTCATCATATTTCAGGCCCCAGATATCATTGATAAGGTCTGCGCCCGCCTGAAGTGCCGCTTCTGCCACATGGCTTTTTATATGTGTCGATCGAAATCGGAATATCAAACTCCTTTTTCAAAGCTTCAATCACTGAGTCACCCTTGCGATTTCTTCTTCATCTGAAATCTGCACATGTCCCGGACGGGTCGATTCTCCACCCACATCGATCAGATCCGCACCTTCTGCGATCATCTTCTGTGCATGCCTCAGTGCCTGTTCCATTCCGTTGTATTTTCCACCGTCGGAAAAAAGAATCCGGTGTCACATTCAGGATTCCCATAATATATGTATTCTTTTCTGTATCAAACTCTCTTGCCTATGATCATATGATTATCTCCCTTGTTCTTCTCTTCATCCTTCCAGTTGCACTCTTTTTCTGCCGGGCAGGAAAAAACAGGTACGGGAACGCTTGTCACTGTCATAAAAAGTGCAGCGATCGGCTCTGCCCCGTCTTTTTTTTTCCGGTGTTCCCGGACTGCAGCCAGGATCAGGCGTCTTTCTTCCGCAGAAAATGCCAGTCCCTCCGAAGGGTATCCAAAATCTCTGAAGCTACTTTTCCCCGGCAATCTCATGCGGAATCCGCTCTTCATACTGAAAGGATTTTCCTATATCATGCAGGATCGCAGCCGCATAGATCACTTCCTGTCATACCCCAGATTCCGCTCCAGATTCGTGATATAAGCGATCCTCGCCACATCCAGCAGATGAGGCATCTGATGGCGGCAGAAAATCCTGTCCTTTTCAATTTTTCAATCTGATCGTAATACTTTCTGTAAGTCTTATGCTTTAAAATTGCATTGACACGATCCATTCTGATCCGTTCCATCCCGGTCCTTTCTGTCCTGATCTGCTTCATTCTGCCACCTTTATCGTCCCAGCATACGGAAGAATCGTTCTTCCAGCGACGGATCTGTCTCAAAAACACCTCTCCGTGCCAGCGTCACCGTCTGACTTCCCGGTTTTTTGATTCCCCGCATCGTCATACACATATGCTCCGCCTCGATCATAACCAATGCACCTTTCGGCTGCATATATTCCATCAGTGCATCTGCAATCTGTCCGGTCAGTTGTTCCTGCAACTGAAGTCTTCTTGCGAATACTTCTACCGTTCTTGCCAGCTTGCTCAGTCCCACTACCTTTCCATCCGGAATATACGCAATATGAGCTTTTTCCATAAAACAGGGAGCAGATGATGTTCGCAGGTAGAATAAAAGTGATATCCTTTTCGATGACCATTTCCCTGCTTTCTACTGTAAAATGTCTTCGACAGATGAATCCTCCGCATCTTCTTCCATTCCGCCATAAATCTCTTCATACATCCTTGCGATCCGATCCGGTGTCTCCAGCAGACCTTCCCGGTTCACATCTTCCCCGATTCTTCCAACAGCAGTCTTACCGCCTGCTCTATCTTTTTTATGATCTATCATTTTTCTTCCTTTCCTGTACCTCTCGTCCGGGTTCCGTAACTTTTTTCAACCAGCCGGATCACATCTCCAAGATAAGATAATGAACCACATGCCAGGATCACCGGCTCTCCGTCTGCTGCTGAAGCTTCACTGTCTGCCGTCCTCTGTCCTGCTCTTTCTGCTGCTTTCATCGCTTTTCCACGGCATCCTCTATTCTTCCTGCCGCCGCTGTCTGCCGACAGTATTTTTTGCACACTCTGCAAGCTTTTTCTGCCGGCAGTGTACGCTCCACATTCGGAAGATCAACTGTATAAACCTGTTGTGCCAGCGGGCAAAGAATCGATGCGATCTTTTCATATTCCTTGTCCTTAAATACTCTAGAATAAGGATCAGCCGTCTTCCCGGAAAATAGCGTTCCATGGACATCCGAAGTTTCTGTGCGGCATCTTCATTATGTGCCCCGTCAACCAGAAAAACCGGATGCTCCATTAAAAACGTAAATCTGCCCGGCCATCTCGTTTCTTCCAGTCCTTTTTCTCACCGCCGTCTCCGGTACGGAAATTCCCAGTGCATTCAGCGTACGGATCACTTCCAGTGCCGTTGCAAGATTTGCGATCTGACATTCTCCTGCCAGACTTCCTCTCAGATTCTTATATTCTTTATAAGAAAAACCGGATTCCATGATAGTCTTCTTTTTCTACAAGAAACCGGCTCAGATCTGCCTCTCTGTAGCTACAGTCAGATGCCTCTGCCCGCTTCTTCAGAATCTCACTTACAGTTTTTCTTTCTGCTGTGCCGAAACGACTGCACAGCCATTTTTATAATTCCGGCCTTCGTCTGTGCAATCTCTTCCAACGTATTGCCGATCACCCCCAGGTGATCTCTGCTGATCGTTGCAAATACAGCACAGACCGTATTTTTCACGATATTGGTCGCATCCAGTTCTCCACCGAGTCCTGTCTCCAATACAACAAAGTCACAGTTCATTTTCCTGAAATACAAAAAGCTATTGCCGTCTCTGTCTCAAAAACTGTCGGGAGATTCTCCCCGCAGCTTTCAGCCGGGCAATAGCTTCTTTCACTTTCTCTGTCAGTTCTGCAAACTCTTCTTCCGAGATCCATCTGCCGTTCATCTGAATCCGCTCCAGATAGGAGATTACCGTTGGTGAAACATACCGCCCGATCCTGTATCCTGCTTCACTTAAAATCGTTGAAGTGTATGCAAGCACAGATCCCTTGCCATTCGTTCCTGCAATATGTATGAACTTCAGACTCTCCTGAGGATTCCCCAGTTCACGCAACAGACCTCGAATTGTATCCAAGCCAAGTACACTTACGTATTTCGACATCTCGTCCAAATATACCCTTGCTTCTTTATAGGTCACTTTCTTTTGTTCCCTTCTGTCTTCTTTTTTTCACTCGGTCTTTTTCTGACCGAACAGAACCATCATACCACCATTCGCTCTTTCTCACAAGATACATTTCCATATTTCAATCAGCTTTTTCCAATGAAAAAGCTGCATTTGCCGGGCTGGTCGACGGAAGAACTGTCGCTTCGATACCGGTTCTGCTCTCCTGATATTTCTTATAATAATTTCCCGAGGCTTTCCCATTACAGAAGATTCTTTCCACCTCTGACTCTTCCAGAATCCGGTTCAGATCTGTCGGTACTACATTTTTAATACTGCTGTCGCTTGAACCGATGATGTCGCAACTGTAGATCGTATCCCACAGGGCAATGTGATTCCGATGCAGAAGTTCCTTCTTTTCTTCGATGGTCTCAGGAATCTTCTCTCCCAGGACCGCTGCCAACATCTTCCAGAACCTGTTCTGCGGATGTCCGTAAAAGAAGTTCTGTTCGCGGGATTTTACGGATGGAAGACTGCCAAGGATCAGAATTTTTGAATCAGCATCATAGAGTGCCGGAAACGGGTGGATCACATGGGTATAATTACTCTCTTTCAATCGTTTCTCCCTGCTCATAAATTCACTTTCGTACTCCCTCTTTATTTTGAAAAAATCGATACAAATCTCACTTTTTTATCCATTCCTTCCCCTATTTTACCAATTACTTTTCCCATTGTAAATGCCGCAAGCACTGTTCCGATTCCAAGTCCTCTGATCTGTCCCAGGCATACAAACGTCAGCAATGCTGTCACGGACAGACAGATCACATCATAACTGATCTTGATCCTTGAGTACGCTGCCTTCGTGATATCTGCCAGTTCCCTCGGGAAAAGATCCGTTGGGATGATCGGCATTTTACAACGGTTGGAAAGGGCAATTCCTGTACTGATCAGCAGGTATCCTGCAAAAAAAGTATACAAACCGGAGCGGCAGTGTCACAGGCAGGGTATGAACCCAGGTTTCATGGATATCGATCTCGGTTCCGAATCCTGCCCCTACAATAAAGCTCAGCAGATACTGCGGCACAAATTTCTTTCTGAGGATCATCAGGCTCAAGACCAGAATTGTCTGAAAAATGTCTGTCCAGACTCCCAGTGAAACTTTGGAAAAAACTTCTGAAAATGCATACGGCACACTGGAAATTGCCGAAATCCCCGATCCTGAATACAACATCAGAACAACTCCAAGACTGTTGATCACCAGTACAATTAAAAGTGCCAGCTCTCCTCTGACTACCGGAAGTGCCTCTGTTGCAGTTGCCTTCACACGTTCTGCTTTTCCATCGGTCAGTTTGTTTCTTCCGGAATTTTTTTCTTTTCCTGCCATTCGATCTGTAGTGATCAGTTTATTTGTGGATATCGTCTTATCTGCTGATATCATTTTTATACGCTCCTTTTTATTCGCTTATTTTACCGTCGGTAAATCTATCACATGCTTTTTTATTTTTACAAATAATAATCTTCTATAATTCTATAGACATTTTCTATTTTTGGAGTTAAAATTTTAACAGCATTTATTACGAAGAATCATCTGAACGGAGAAGCTTATGAACTTATATCAGCTAAGATATTTTCTTGAACTGGCGGAAAAAAGGCAGTACACCAAAGCCGCACGCCAATTAAACATCACCCAGCCCAGTCTGAGCTATGCCATTTCCCAGCTTGAAAATGAACTGGGAGTAAAATTATTTGAAAAGGATGGACGCACGATCAGCCTCACCGATTGTGGGAGAGATCTCGCCGGATGTGCTTCTGAATCCCTTTGCGATCCTCGATAAAGGGATCGCCAACCTGAAGCGTAAAAAAGCTGCCGGTGCGGGGAAGATCCGTCTTGGATTTCTACGGACACTGGGAACAGATTATATCCCGGATCTTGCCTCCCGTTATCTGAAGCAGAACCCGGACAAGGAAACAACGTTCCGTTTCCATACCGGCTCTACAGGTGCTTTGCTTGAAAGTCTGAATGCCGGAGAATATGATATTGTCTTTTCATCAGAACCGCCTGAAAGCAACGATTTTCATTATACACCGGTTATGAAACAGGATCTCGTCCTGATCGTACCGGACGGACATCCTCTGGCAGACCAGTACCGGATTCCATTGAGTGAAACACTTGCATACCCTTATATTTATTTTGATCAGAGTGCCGGTCTCCGCTATGTGACCGATCTTCTTTTCGAGCAGATCGGTCAAAAACCGGAAATCGTATATGAAACTGACGAGGATCAGGTGATTGCCGGACTTGTTGCACATGGATTCGGGATCGCCCTCGTTCCCTATATGGAGCTTCTGCTCAGACTGAATGTCCGTATCCTGCAGATTTCTTATCCTGAGTGCCAGAGAGATATCTATATGGTTACAAGCCGCAGACATGAACTTTCACCCGCAGCACATCATTTCCGTGAATTTGTCCTTACCGGACTGCATAAATAATCTCTTGATCCATACATACAAAAGAACGATGTCTTATATCGTTCTTTTTGTATCAGTAATAATCCGACCGGTAATTTGTTATAAATATTTTCTATAATATCATTCAAAACTTCTATTTTCTGTTTTCAGATTTTTTCAGCAGATCTGCTTTATATCTGTTCCTGCTCTGCACTTGTCACCCTCTACATCTGATAAAGCAGGGCATTGCAGATACATGCCGCGATATTGCTGCCACCTTTTCTTCCTCGTGCAACGATCGACGGAGTCTCTTTCAGGCTCAGGATCAGTTCTTTCGACTGAACTACATTCACAAATCCTACCGGTACTGCAATGATCAGTTCTGGCCGGATCTTCCCTCTTTATAAGCTCATACAGACGAACCAGTGCTGTCGGTGCATTTCCGACCGCAAAGATCACATCCCGCCAAGTGCCGCTGCCTTTGTCCATACTTGCTGCCGCCCTGGTCGTACCATTTGCCTTTTGCTGCTGCCGCTACATCTTCATCCGACATAAAGCAGTACACTTCACTGCCAAACTCTGCAAGTTTTCTTTTATTGATCCCGGCCTTTCCCATCTGCGTATCTGTCACGATCGGTGTTCCGCCTTCGGATTGCATCCATCGCATGCTCTACTGCCCCTCAGAAAAAACCAGATTCTTCGCATAATCAAAATCCGCACTGGTATGTATGCAGCGTTTTACGATCAGTTCTGTCCCGGGAACAAGTTTCTTATCTCCCAGTTCTTCCGTAATGATCTCAAAACTGCGTTTCTCAATTTCTGATGGCAGGACTTTTTCAATTTCCGTCAACATTTTCATTTTCCGAATCACCTTTTTTTTCTTCTTCCCACTTCTTATCGCCTGCGTTAGTAGTCTTTTTCAGACATATTCCTGCCTGCGTTTCTTTCTCTACCGGAGTCTTGTTCCGATCCCGCAGACTACACGGTCTACCCGCTGTGCCTGTGCCGCAAGGTCTGTCATAAGCCTTCCATGAGCCTCTCTGTATTTCCGCTCAAATGCATCCACAGGGACTAATCCATATCCGATCTCATCGCTGATCAGAACAACCAGCCCTTTTCTTCTGTTCATCAGCAGTCCGGTCAGTTCCTCCGTCTCACGCCCATCTTCCATCCACCGGCGGACTAACAGCTCAAAATGGACAATCCCGTCAATTTTCGTCAGCTCCTTTCAAGCTGCTCTGGCTGACATTCTGCTCCATCATACCAGCAGATCTTTGAATATAACGTTTCCGCGTACTGCAATTTTCCCTGGAATGCCCCGCCAATAATCAGATGAACGTTCTTCCTTTCCGGATCCTTTCCGGTTTTTTCATAATTTTTCATAGTATTTTCCTTATGATGATCCACAGCAGATTCCACCAGTCTTCCCGGTGTACAGTCGGCATCTTTCTTCCAGATACATGGAATCCCATAGACAACCTCTGTCACCTGATCTGCCATCCCGGCAAGATTCCGGTTAATCTCACCAAGAACCTTCTTATAGTTTTTCATTTCCACGGAATCAGGAACGGATTCTGAAAAAACCTCATTTGTAACAATGACCAGGTTTCTGCTCTGCTCCTTCAACCGCCTGATTCCTTCGGTCACAGAGCGGACAGTATCCTTTCCCGCCCCTGCTCCATATAGAGTTCATTCGCCACCAGATTGGACATACATTCCAGCAGGATCGCACTTTCACTTAGTCTTTCTGCTCCTTCCTGTCCGGAAAATTCCTTTTCTATGCACTCTGACAGACCGGTATACCATTCCAGTGTCCTGAATCCTTTTCCGCCCTGCATCCAGCGGTGTCTCTCAATCTTGCGTTCCGTTTCACTTCCATAGGGATACATGGTCGCAATATAGTAAAGCCTGCCTGTCCCCTGCTGCAATCCGCAGATCTTCTGTTCTGCATAGGCAGATTTTCCACTGCCGCTGCCCCTGTCACGACTTCCATCATAACTCTATCACATCCAGATCTTCTGGCACATACAGATTTCCATGATAAAATTTCCTGCCTTCTGCCAGATACATTTCCTGTCTTTTCAGAATATTTTTTATCCTCTGTATGATACAGGATCAAATTCTCTACATTCAGTCTTTCTCCCAGCTCGCATGCATCCTTCACCGTGGAATGATGCTTTTCGTATGGTTTAAACTGATCTGCCTCACCAAACAGACAGAATGCTTCATGAAGAAGCCACTGACTGTTCTGTGCATACACCTTTTCCGCTTCATTATACGGTTCATCACCGCAGCAGGTCAGCTTTTTCCCCGGTTCAAGTTCCATGGAAAATCCAAACTGCTTCGCTTTTGTGGAATGGATATCAAAAAATGTCACCGGTTTCCCTATGATCTCTTTCTTCTCCATCCTCTACCACAACCATATGAAGCCTTTTTCCTAAATTTTTCGTCTCTTTTTCAGACAAAACTTCTCCGGCGATCTTCTCAAGAATTGCGATCACCTCTTCATGTCCGTAGATTGTCGCCTCGCCATCATAAGTTCCCCGGTTCATATTCTGAAGGATCATCCGCATCATCCATATAATTCCCAACAGATGATCGATATGCTTATGGGTAACAAAAATATCCCTCATCTCTTTCCAGTCAAACCCGGCAGACTTCAACTGATGCAGGATCATACTTCCGCCTCCACCATCAATCATAAAATGGTTTTCCTTATTACTGATGACAAAACACGTATTATAGCACTCCGTGACTGTGGCATTTCCCGTTCCAAGAATCGTTAATTTCATCCGTTCCTCCTGATTTCGTCCTGTTCTCCTGATTTCATTTTATTTTTTCAAACTGCCTGATCCATTTTAAAATGCAAAATCTGCATAGTCTTCCGGCAGAAAACGATGATAGATGATATGACAGCCTTCATCTTTAAAGCAGTAAATATAGGAATCTTCCGGATCATCTGCAAAGCTGACTCTGTAGTCAAATTCTCCGTTGTCCATCTCATGGATCTCCACCTTTTCCGAATGGGAACGGAACAGATCAAAGATTTCCTCCATCGTACAGTCATGCTTCTGCAACAGTCCGATCAGCTCTTTGATAAACTCATTTTCTTTCATCTGCTCATGCACATACTCCACTCCCTCTTCCGGGATATGAAAGCAGAACCGCTCTCCCTCATTGGTCACTTCCACCTGTCCCAGTCTCTGCTTTGTATACTCCGGGAAACCAGTTCAGCTTTTCCAGCATCCCGGTCACATCTCCCTCTACCTGAAAGAAATGATTCAGGGAACTGAGCGGATAATAAAGCCGTATCTTTTCCTTTCTGTAGCCAAGCTTTGCCTGCTCCTCCTTTATCACATCCATAATACTCTTCTCAAGTCTTGAAAAATCCATCCTGTTGTCCTCTTGCTATCTTTTTTCTGTCTTCTCTTTTACTTCTTTTCGTCTTCTTTTTCGTTCTCTGTTCTTCTATATTAATTCTGCCAGCGGATCTGTTCCCCCGTGATCAGCGGATATCTGGAAAGTTTTGTTCCGTCAAGTTCCTCCCGGTACAGATCCACAGCAGTGATCTGATGATTCTCATAGGTTGTATAATAGTAGATTCCCTTCGATGCATTACAGCAGGAAGTATACAAGGTAATCTCATACTTTCCGTCTGCCACTTCACAGCAGCCTCTCTGCTGATCCACCGAACCTAAAATATGGAAAAACTGGCTGATGCTTTCCAGTTCTGAATCTCCTGATTTTGCATTCATTTTTGTAAATGCAACTTTCGCAAAACGGGATGCCGATGACAAATCTCCCGGAAGTCCCATTGCTCCCATTCCCCGGCTGTATGCTGTCAGATTCAGTTTCTCTGAAAAATGATTTTCCGGCTGTTTTGGTGACAGTCCCATGTAATTATTCAGCATAAACATCTGCTGCTCAAATGGCGGATTGTTTGTCAGGACACCCACCGGATTTTCATGCACTTTCAGCCCGTCCTTCATCGATTCTACCGTGATGGCTTCTTTCTCATCTGCGATGATCCAGTGAAGCTGTGCTGCCGGAAGCTGTTCACTGAACGGTGTCCTGACCAGATTCATCCGGCTTAACAGTTCTCTGACTTCTCTGACCGAAGCACACTGGCTCAGTATCCATGGAATCAATTCATACTGGCAGACATTTTTCTTTTCCGTCTTCTGCCTCATCTATCTCCTGATAGACTGCATTTCCGACAAAATTAAGTCCTGCCATCCCAACACCTTTTTCGTTGACCGCATCATAATATAGCGGATAATCTTCTGCCACATAAGCCATTCCTATCATGGCATAATGGGATTCCATTTCTCCCATATACCGGAACGGATCTTATAATTTCTCGGAGTCACCGTCACTTCATCTCCATATGAAAATTCATAATCTAACGTTCTTCCAAAATAAAAATCTTTTGTTTTATAGGTCGCTGCCGTACACATTCTGCTTTTCACCTCTGCTTTTTTATTCTGTTCCCCGCCAAGTAGCTTTTCCCGCTTTACTGCACAAAAATATACGACCGATCCTCGCAGATGGAAATGCGTCACCTGATAATCCTGGGACAGTCTCAACTGCAAAGAAGTCTGGGTTTCAAAAGGTCCTTTGAACCACCCCTTTTCATCAGAAACCATTTTACAAAACGGTCCGTCTTCCCGGATCTTCCTCGATGTAGAAGCATCCGATCAGCCTTCCGTTTTTTCTTTTTAATACGCGGGTCATTTCCGACAGGGCTTCTCTTATCTTCCACCGCATTCAGCCGGTCAATACTCAGTACGGCATCAAAACTTTCATTACGAAACGGCAGCTTCGCACAATTCCCCTTCTTTACGGTAACATGATCCAATCCGTCTCTTGCAAAACGCTTTTTTTGCCAGGTCACATTTCCTCGTCTTCGTCATAACAGATGATCCTCGCATCTCTCATCCATGAGTATTTCCGGTAAGTAAAAAGTCCTGTTCCTGCCGGTACATCCAGCAGTCTCCCCTTAAAATCCTCCGAATATACTTCAGCATGGCTTTTTACAATCTGCTTTTTACTTACTCCATTCCAGAAAAGCTTTCTATACAGCCTTGTCCATAATTTTTCCCAAGAAGCACATCCTCATAAAATTCTGTTCTGTTTTCTGACTCACTGTGCTGTTCTTTTCATTTTTATTCTCCCCTGATCTGTCTCTGTATATATTCTCCCCTCAGATTCCGATTCTCCTTCTGCTTTTCCAGCAGGATCACTTTCTCTCAAATTTCAGTACCCTTGTCTGAAGCGGTGCAAGGACCTCACTGCCTGTTCCATAAATCTCCTGATATTCACCTGTCACCGGAACAACCACTTCTTTGCGGCTGAAATTTGAATAAACAGATACTCTGCATTTTCCGACTGACGTACATTGACAGATACACCCTCCGGAACAGCCTCTGCCAGACTTTTTACACCGGCTTCTTCTGCTACGCCTTTAAATAAATCGTCATAAAATGCCTGCTCCATATCTGCCCCTACATAATAGGCATGTCCCTCACCATACGCTTTATGTGTCACAAGCGGTGATCCCGCATAAAAATCGTCTGCATAACGCATCAGGACTTCTGCATCAGAAACTTCCGACAGTTCGCAGAGATTTTTACACTCATAAACTTTCTGCAATCCCAGGCGGTTTCCATGCTCCGGTATTCCATGGTTTGATTCCCAGTCAAATAAAGCATCGATCTCTGTACTGCGGACTCCCGTCACATCCATCAGTCCATAAGGTGTACCTCCAAGGAAACATTTATCCGTCTCATCCACAAGACCTGACCAGTAGGTCAATACCAGAGTTCCTCCCGTTGTGCCACATACTCTCTGAGACGTTCTTCGTATTTTCACTGAACAGATACGCCATCGGCACTGCCAGGATCTTATAATCAGAAAGTGCATGGTCCATGGAGATCACGTCCACATCCAGTCCCTGCCCGCAAAGCTCTGTACTGCTTCAGAACGCACTCCTGATAATGCATATCCTCGTTTCTTGGTCCCTGTGCATCCTTTAATGCCCAGTCATTCTCACGGTCATATAAAACCGCTGCCTTTGCACACGTCACACTGCCTGTCACTTCCTGAATTTTTTCAAAGTTTCTCCCACTTCTGTCACTTCCCTGAAGACACGGGTATCATCTCCGCCATAATGATCGATCACTGCACCATGGAACTTCTCCGAAGATCCCTGGCTCTGACGCAGTTGAAAATACAAGACACTGTCTGAACCATGGGCGATTGCCTGCAGAGAGGCAGCCAGATGTATTCCTGGTTTTTTCAGCTTGTTGATAAGCTTCCAGTTGGTCGCAGAGGGACAGGATTCCATCATCAGGAACGGAGCTTTTCTGATACTTCTCATCAGATCATGCTGCATTCCTGCATCTGTTGCCGTCAGCCACTCTTCTTTTTATGCCATCCCGGATAATTATCCCAGGATATAATATCTACATCTTCCCTGAACTTTTTATAATCCAGTCCGTCATAATCATACATCAGATTCGTCGTCACCGGGATTTTCCGTTCCAGTCTCCCTGAGAGCTGCTATTTCCGCCTTCATGAAATCGACTGTCTGTTCCGTCACAAACCTCTTCCAGTCCAGCTTTAATGCGTGAAGCTCATTTTCTCCCAGTGAAGAAGGACTTTCGATCTGAGAAAAGCTGCTGATACCGGTGACTCCAGAATGTCGTACACCACCGGCTGTTCAGATTCTCAATCATACCATATTTCTTTTCCAGCCACTCCCGGAACTTCTCCTGACAAAGCGGACAATGACATTCTCCACCAAATTCATTGGAGATATGCCACAGAATCACACCCGGATGCTTTCCGAACTTTTCTCCCAGCCTGCGGTCGATCTCTGCCACTTTTTCTCTGTATACCGGTGAGGTATAACAGTGATTATGTCTTCCACCGAACAGATTCTTCTCCCTCTTTTCATTCACACGCAGTACTTCCGGTACTTATCAGAAAGCCATTTCGGTCTTGCACCGGACGGTGTGGACAAAATTGTAGAAATTTCCTCTGCGTAAAGTGAATCAATCACTTTTTCGAGCCAGTCAAACTGATAATTTCCCTCTTCCGGCTCCAGCATCGCCCAGGAGAACATTCCTACAGATACCGTATTGATCTTTGCCTCTTTAAAATACTCAATGTCCTTTTTCAATATATCCGGGCGGTCCAGCCACTGCTCCGGGTTGTAGTCTCCGCCATGTAAAAGATGTCCATATTTAATCTGTCTTCCCATATCTGCAACTCCTCCTGTTATTCCATCATTTTGTAAATTGCCTTCATATCCAGACTTTCTCTGAGTATATCGGCCAGTTGATCATATTGCTCTTCTTTATAGCTATTCCAGTCTTTTCCCTCAATCTGCAGGGTATCGTAACCTTTCTGCTTCAGTATAGCAGAAACAATTCCTTCTGACACCAGTTTTTCATCAAAAATACCATGTACATAACAGCCATAGACATTTCCGTTCTGGGCCCCATCCTCATGATATCTCTGTGGTTCTTCGTTTCCTTCTTCCCTCATTGAAACCAGCCTGTCTGATTTTGTATCCACTTCTGATCTTCCCATATGGATTTTCGTATCCATTAAACCGGATTCCTTGCAGTTCTTTCAGAATACCGCCCATATCCCGGAATTTTCCTTCTACTCTCGTTCTTCTCTTTTTCCTGTCCAAATACAGTGCAGACCGGAAGTAACCCCAATCCCTGTACTGTGCCTTTTTCCTCGATTCCGTCCGGATCCTGTATTTTCCTGCCGAGCATCTGATAGCCTCCGCAAATACCGAAAACCGCCCTCCATTTCCACTGTAGCGAAGAATTTTCGCCTCCAGACCATTCTGACGCATCCACAGCAGATCACTGATCGTATTTTTACTGCCCGGAAGGATAACCAGATCCGGCTGTCCGAAATCTGCCGGAGATGAAATATACCGGACTGAAACTTCTTTGATTGCCTCCAGCGGTGCAAGATCCGTAAAATTTGAGATCCTTGGAAACCGGATCACCGCAATATCCACAAGTCCCGGCTTTTCCTTTTTATGGAATCTTTCCGTCAGGCTGTCTTCCTCGTCGAGATCCAGATAAAAATACGGCACAACACCAAGAACCGGGATATCCGTTCTGTCTTCCAGCATTTTCAGTCCCGGCTCTAAAATGGATACATCTCCCCGGAACTTATTGATCACAGTTCCTGCGATTCTCTTCCGTTCCTTTTCTTCCAACAGCATAACGGTTCCTGCAATCTGGGCAAAGACACCTCCCCCGGTCAATATCTCCCACCAGCAGTACAGGTGCATCCACCAGTTCTGCCATTCCCATATTGACGATATCATCCTTTTCAGGTTGATCTCCGCCGGGCTTCCCGCGCCTTCGATCACAATCACATCATACTTTTTTCCAGTTCCCGATATGCCTCTAAAATATAAGGAATATAATCCCGCTTATGACGGTAATATTCTACTGCAGACATCACCCCGATTGGTTTTCCGTTGATGATAACCTGCGAACCTGTATCATTGGTAGGCTTTAACAGGATCGGATTCATACTCACTTCCGGTTCAATCCCTGCTGCTTCTGCCTGCATTACCTGAGCCCGCCCCATCTCAAGACCATTCTGGGTAATAAAAGAATTTAATGCCATATTCTGCGATTTGAAGGGTGCAACTTTGTATCCATCCTGCTTAAATACTCTGCAAAAAGTCCTGCTGCTATGGCACTTTTTCCCACATTTGACATTGTTCCCTGGATCATAATACATTTCGCCATCTTTTCAGCTCCTCTCGTTGCTTCATACATTCCAGTAACCGGTCATTTTTTCTTCCGGCAGCCGGACAGCCATCCTGTACCAGCCATTCCCGAGTCCCCGGTAATTTGCACAGTCCCGGATCAGGATCCCCCGCTTCTTCAACTCTTCAAACCAGTTGATCTCACTGTTAAAAGAAGAAAGTTCGCCTCCGACGGAATGTACTCTATTCTCAGATTTTCCAGTTCTTTTTTCCATTCTTTCCCGCTCTGACTTTACCAGTTGCCGTGTCTGCTCTTCTCTGTGGTCTTCCTTCAATGCTGAAAGTCCCGCAGCCTGTGCCGGAGTTGATACGCTCCACGGCTGACGTACCGTCTCCATCCGTTCCAGCAATGCTTTATCAGAACTGATCCCGTACCCAAGACGGATTCCCGGAACTGCATAGATTTTTGTAAAAGCCTGCAATACGAACAGATACCTGAACCTGCCGGTCTCCAACTGCATGGATGCCTCTTCCCCTGAAGTCAGGAACTGCACAAAACATTCATCCAGCACCAGTCTGACCCGCTCTTTTTCACACTTTTCAGCTATTTTAATAAGAAACTCCCTTTTCCACTGCCTGTCCGCCGGATTCGACGGAGAGCATAAAAATAAGAAATCCAGTTCTGATGTGATTTTTTCTGTCAGATCCGTTCCCAGACGAAAATTATTTTCTTTTTTACTTCATGATACAGGATTTCACATCCTACCGTCTTTAAAGCCTGCTCATATTCTGAAAATGCCGGTATCACGATCATTGCTTTTTGAGGTTTTTCTGCCAGTACCAGTGAAAATAAAAGATCTGCTGCTCCATTTCCGATCACAAACTGTTCTTTGCTGCCAGTCCCTTTTTTTCTGCCAGTGCATTTCTTAATTCCCTGCTCTGGCTGTCGGGATACTCTCCGATCCTCTGCAACGACCGGGCTGCTGCTTCAACAACTGCATCTGCAGGTCCTAATGGATTTACATTAATGGAAAAATCCAGTAAATTTTTATATGTATAAATATCTCCGCCATGTGCGTACTGCATCTCTTACTCCTGTTCTTCTCTCTGCTGCTCCAGTAACCGTTCCAGTTCTTCCCGGTATTCCCCGAACCATTTTACCGGAAGTACTTTCTGATCCGTATTGATCCTCTTTTCCATCCACACCATATTATACCATCTTCCGAACTTATAACCACAGTCATAAAATTCTCCCACAAGCCGGTAGCCTGAATGGGCATGAAATTCTACGCTGTTCCTCGTCAGGTATTCATCCAACTACAGCAAACAGATCAGTAATTTGATTCCGCCAAATACAAGCAGCATCAGAACCGTCGTCACATACATCAGCCTTCCTGCTCTTGGAATGTCTTCCGCCTCGATCTTGCGGAGTGGATCTCCGATAAATTCCTTTTGTGGATCTTGCCAAAATATACCGCATCTCCTGCCAGTTGCACATCCAATGCCCCGGCACAGACCGCTTCTGACTGTGCCGAATTAGGACTCGCATGCTTTCGGCAGTCTCTTCTGTAGATCTTCCACGCATTCTTTCCATTCAGCCCGGTCAGAAAAGACGCCAGTACCATAAACCATGCCGTCAGTCTTGCCGGAATATAATTGAAAAGATCATCCATTTTCCCAGGGATTTTTCCAAAATAAAGATACGTTTCATTTTTATACCCCAACATCGAATCCATCGTGTTCACTGCCTTATATAAAATCCCAGTGGTGCACCTCCCAGAAGCAGATACAGAAGCGGTGCGGTCACTCCATCGGAAGTATTTTCCGCAACGGTCTCTACAGCCGCCTTCGTCACTCCTTCAAAGCTCAGATTTTCCGTATCTCTTCCGACGATCATCGAAACTGCCTTTCTCGATCCTGGCAGATCTTTTTCTTTTTAACCGCTCATAAACCTTTCCGCTTTCGCTGACAAGACATCTGGCTGCAAAATCTGATAGCACCAGAATGTTCCAGTATGAATCCTGCTGCCGGACCCCATTTCCGTACGATCCACAAGATCCCTGCCGTCACACTATATACCACTGCAACCGTCAGAATCCATAAGATTCCTCCTGCAGCAATCTGTCTTTTTCTCCTGTCTTTCTTCGGAGCAGCTTCTCCAGAAACGAGATCCACTTTCCGATCAGCCGTACCGGATGATACAGCCAGACAGGATCACCAAAAAATAAAATCCAGTACAAATCCGCTACACACGCACCCAGCGAAACTAATCCCATAACTTTTCCACCTTCCGCAGCTTTTTATTACCGGTTTTCCACTCTTTTTCGTCAATTATCACCCGATATCCACTACCGTTACCCACCTGCCAGTCATAAAAATTCTTTCTTTTCTTCTGCAAGTTGTTCAAATACTGCCATGATCGTGCCTCCATGTACTACAAAGCCGCCCGCTGTACCTTTTTTTCAATCAGCCATTCGATCTGCTCAATCGCACCTTCCACGCTCCTTCTGCGGAAAACGCTCTGTTCTTCCCCACCCGGAAATGGAATCGTACCATTCGATTTCAGCCATGCAATATACTTCGGTACAGACTTCAGTTCTTCATACGTCTTTCCTTCAAACTGCCCGAAATCACACTCTCTTAACCTCGGCTCGGTCTTTCGTTCCGTTCCTGGAAACATCAATTCTGCTGTCTGAATACAGCGAAGCATCGGACTACAGATCACCCGCTCCACTTCAGAATATTCTGCAGGATTTTTCAAAAGCCTTCTACTGTCTTCTCTGACAACGGTTCGTCCGTACTTCCTATATATTGTCGCTTTTCATTTCCCGGTGTCTGCAAATGTCTGATCCATATAAGTTCCATTTTTTCTCCTTATCTTTTATCCTGCAAGCATAATTCCCGCAAGCATCCCCAACTCACAAAGTTGCAGAAAATATCCTGCAAGATCTCCGGTCGTTCCACCAAAATATTTTCTGCTGAATAAATAATAATAGACATAGATTGCGATTCCCTATCGCCAACGCTGCAGTCCCCGCTGCAGGTGAAATTTTCAGCAGAATAAAAGCCGTCAGTACTGCCCACAGCATCATAACCACTCTGATTCTCTCCGCTTTGCTGCTCCATCCTGAAATGTCCGCAGCAATCCGCTGTTCTTTGCAGCTTTGAAACTGACTACTGCCAGTCCGCTCATAGCTCTGGAAAATGCGAAAATACAACAGGCGACCAGTAATTTCTTCTCGCCTATTTCACTCCATATTCCGATATTTGCCAGGAAATAGCAGCAAAGTCCAATAATGGCAAATGCTCCCTGTATGCGGATCTTTTTAATATTTCAGCCGTCTTTCCCGTTCTGCATAAGAACTCATGGCATCCACTGTATCTGCAAAACCGTCAAGATGGATCCCTGCCCGTGATCAGCACCGGGATCAGCGTCATAGCCACCGAAAAAGCAATGG
>VOFH01000421.1_pt1 | contig 32000 bp, 46 predicted proteins | sample 5384091 | NCBI WGS metagenome assembly VOFH01 (sample SAMN12384727, study PRJNA508395) | human gut metagenome | isolation source: healthy gut G | host: Homo sapiens
CATTGTTGTGTCTGCCCGCAGTGAGGACAGCGACAAGGTGGCTGCGCTGGATGCCGGTGCAGATGATTACCTGACCAAGCCGTTTAGCGTGGAGGAGCTTTTGGCGCGGGTACGGGTCGCTCTGCGCCGCGTGCGCTATGACAATGAACGCACCAGCGAGGCAGCCAGCGTTTACGAAAACGGCGGATTGAAAATCGACTACGCTGCCGGCTGCACCTACCGCGACGGCGTAGAGATCCACCTGACGCCCTATTGAATACAAGCTCCTGTGTCTGCTGGCCAAGAACACCGGCAAAGTGCTGACCCACAATTATATTCTCAATGGATCTGGGGCAGTCCCACCGCTGGATACCCCTTCCCTGCGCGTGTTTATGGCAACGCTGCGCAAAAGGTAGAAGCTGATCCGCGCCACCCTCAATATATCAGACCACATCGGCGTTGGTTACCGCATGATTCAGCAAAAACAGGATGAGGATCTGTCCTGGCATGTCCTTCAAGCAAATACGGGTTCGGGCTTTTCGGCAATGGCGCATTCGGTGGTCAGGAGCAGGGAAGCCACGGAAGCGGCGTTCTGCAGAGCGATACGGGCCACCTTCTTGGGGTCGATGACGCCGGCCTTGATGAGGTCTTCGTATTCGCCGGTAGCGGCGTTGAAGCCGAAGCCGTCCTTGCCTTCACGGACCTTTTCCACAACCACGGAACCTTCATGGCCAGCGTTGCCGGCGATGAGGCGCAGGGGTTCTTCAAGGGAACGGCGGACGATGTTGAGGCCGGCCAGTTCGTCGTCGTCGGCGGGCTTGATGTCGTCGAGGACCTTGATGGTGCGGACGAACGCGGTGCCGCCGCCGGGGATGATGCCTTCTTCAACGGCCGCGCGGGTCGCGTTGAGGGCGTCTTCCACGCGGTCTTTCTTTTCCTTCATTTCGGTTTCGGTAGCCGCACCGACATGAATCACGGCGACGCCGCCCACCAGCTTGGCGAGGCGTTCCTGCAGCTTTTCGCGGTCGTAATCGGAAGTGGTTTCTTCGATCTGGGCGCGGATCTGCTTCACGCGGGCCTTGATTTCGTCGGACTTGCCGGCGCCGTCAACGATGGTGGTGTTTTCCTTGTCGATGACCACGCGCTTGGCGGTGCCGAGCGAGGACAGGGGCAGGCTTTCCAGCTTCACGCCGCGCTCTTCGAACACGGCTTCGCCGCCGGTGAGGATGGCGATGTCTTCGAGCATGGCCTTACGACGTTCGCCGAAGCCGGGAGCCTTCACGGCCACCACGTTCAGGGCGCCGCGGAGCTTGTTCACCACGAGGGTGGCCAGGGCTTCGCCTTCGATGTCTTCAGCGATGATCACCAGAGGACGGTTGACCTTGGCGACCTGTTCCAGCACGGGGAGCATGTCCTTCATGCTGGAGATCTTCTTTTCGTTGCAGAGGATGTAGGGGTTGTCCAGTTCGCAGACCATCTTTTCGGCGTTGGTCACGAAGTAGGGGGACAGGTAGCCGCGGTCGAACTTCATGCCTTCGACGACGTCCAGCGTGGTTTCAAGGCCCTTGGCTTCTTCGACGGTGATCACGCCTTCCTTGCCGACCTTGTCCATCGCTTCGGAGATGATGTCGCCGATGTCGGCGTCGGAGTTGGCGGAGATGGTGCCGACCTGGGCGATTTCTTTCTGATCGCGGGTGGGCTTGGCGATGTTGCCGAGTTCTTTGGAAACGGCTTCAACGGCCTTGTCGACGCCGCGCTTGATGGCCATGGGGTTGCGGCCGGCGGCCACGAGCTTCACGCCTTCGCGGTAGATGGCCTGAGCGAGCACGGTGGCGGTGGTGGTGCCGTCGCCGGCGATGTCGTTGGTCTTGGAGGCCACTTCGCGCACCATCTGGGCGCCCATGTTTTCAAAATCTTCCAGTTCAATTTCCTTTGCAATGGTGACACCGTCATTGGTGACCAGGGGCGTGCCATAGGCTCTCCTCAGGACCACATTGCGGCCCTTGGGGCCGAGGGTGACCTTGACAGTATCGGCCAGCTTGTCAACGCCGGCTTCCAGAGCCTTGCGGGCTTCGTCATTGCTTTTGAGAATCTTTGCCATAATAATCTACCTCCTACAGGATCATTAATCAGAACTGTTGTTATTCCACAATAGCCAGGATGTCACCCTGACGTACAATCGTGTATTCCACGCCGTCCATCTTCACTTCGGTGCCGGATGTACTTGCTGGTGATGCCGCTGTATTATCATAAATCAAATCCTTCATTTATGCAAGAGAAATATGGAGAAAAATATCCCAGATTTTAAAAAAAACTTCTTTGTGTATTTTGACATACTTTGACTAAAAGCCTTCGACACACTGCCGCCCGTGTCAGGCTATTTGTCGAGCCGGCGCCGCGCCGTACGATTGCAGGAGGCCCCCACCGGCGCAAAAAGTGCAGCTTTTTGCACTCAGGGTCATCTGCACGTCTGTCTTATACTGAATCTCCCGTCCAGGCTCAGCGCCAACGGCTCCCTGCTCTGGATACGCACGGAGTTGGTCTGCACCCGCCGCACTGCATCCGGGAAGCGCCACGCCTCACCCCGGGCATAGGCCGGAGCCAGGCGCAGGAATTTCGCCCGGCTTACGCGCCGCACGATCAGCGTGTCCAACCGCCCGTCGTCCATACGGGCATCGGCAACGGGCATAAAACCGCCGCCGTAGTACCGGCCGTTGCAGACACACACCATCGCATATTCCCCGATGGTAGCTTGCGCACCGCAGGTGATCATCATCCGCTGGCCTGTGCTCTTGCAAAATTTGCCCCCGCTGAAGCCAGATAGGCCATTTTCCCGCTGACGGGCAAAACTTTGCTGAAGCGGTGCACATCGTCCGCCACCCGGGCGTCCAGCCCAACGCAGGCAATGGTAGCAGCCAGCCGTCCGCCGCATTCAATCAGATCCAGATCGTGGCCCGGACCATTCCATAGCTGCTCCAGATCCTCAAAACGCACAACGTCTTCGCCGTAATTTTTCAAAAAGTCATTGCCGGTGCCCGTAGGCACCACCGTGATCTCCGCCCGATCCGCCCCGGCCGCACCGTTGAGGACTTCATTCAGCGTCCCGTCTCCGCCGCAGGCATACAGCCGGACGGCTTCCCCGCTCTCCGCAGCCCGGCGGGCCACTTCCTCAGCATGGCCCTGCCGTCCGGTCAGTACGGTCTCACAGGTCAGGTTATGGACGCGTCGCAGCGCTTCAATCTGATCCATCAGATGCGCGGCGCCGTTTTTACGCCCCGCCCGGGGGTTGATGATAAAGATGTGCTTCACGGTTGCCTTCCTCTTTCCGCCCGCCGGGTCAGCGGTAATACATAAACAGATCGCACTTGATCATACCGTTGTACAGCTTACGCTTTTTGGCCGCCAGGCTGCCGTAGCATGCCTCAAACTCCGGATGGGAGGACAGGATATATACCCGCCATTTTTCCGGCAGCGCTGCTGCGGCCTGCCCAAAAGCGCGGTAAAGCCGCCCGGCTTCCTCCTGCTCCAGCAGCCGTTCGCCGTAGGGCGGATTCGTTACCAGCTGGCCATAATCGCTGCTGCGGGAAAAGGCCGTGGCATCCGCCACCTCAAAACGCACCAGATCTTCCACACCCGCCTTCTCGGCGTTGCTGCGGGCTATGGCAATGGCTTTGGGGTCGCTGTCACCGCCCCAGATATCGTAGTTACCATCGTATTCCTGGTCCATGGCCTCTTCTGCCGCATCCATCCAGCTTTCACCGGGTACGGTTTTCCATTTCTGCGCGTCAAAGCTGCGATCCAGTCCCGGCGCACGGTTTTTGGCGATCAGCGCCGCTTCAATGGCGATGGTTCCGCTGCCGCAGAAGGGGTCGCAGAAAGGGTCTTTGCCCCGGAAACGCGCAAGCGTCACCATGGCCGCCGCCAGTGTTTCCCGCAGCGGCGCGCGCACGCCCACAGCCCGGTAACCCCGCTTGTGCAGCCCTGCGCCGGAAGTATCCAGAAACAGCGCTGTGCGGTCGTTCATCATGCCGAACTGGATCTGGTATTTTGCGCCCGTCTCTGGAAGCTGCCCGGTACCGTACTTTGCACCCAGCCGGGTGGCCACAGCTTTTTTTGATAATCTTCTGGCAGTCAGGCACCGAGTGCAGCGTGCTGTCCAGGCTGTATCCCTTGACCGGGAACGCGCCGTCCCTGGGAATCCAGTTCTCCCAGGGCAGGGCTTTTGTCTGCTCAAAAAGCGCGTCAAAGGAAGATGCCGTGAACGCGCCCAGCACCACCAGTACCCGTTCGCCGCAGCGTAAGTTCAAATTGAGCCGCGCCACGTCCGCCACTGTGCCGCAGCACAGCACATGACCGTTTTCCACGCGAATATCCTTCAAATGCAGGCGGCGCAGTTCGTCGCCCACCAGCGCCTCCAAACCGAAGAGGCAGGGAATATAAAATGTGATCGGCGTCATAATCGTTCGGCCTCCTTGCATATTTTCATCGCAGTCCGCTAAAACTGCAGTTTTCAGTATAGCGGATAGGATACCACTTTGCAATCCGGATTTTACATTTTCTTCCCATCAAAGCCAGCCAATCTCAGCATTGCTTTTCCCCGGCGCACAGGCTGCTCTGCGGTCGCTTTCCGCCCCATTAATTTGTCCTTTTGTTGCCTTGAACCGTACAACATTCGCCCTGCCCTACACAATAAGTGTAGGGCTTTTTTTGAAAAAAGCCCTACAATCAGACTACAAAAAAGGAGAAATCAACTTGAACTATACAAAAATTATCACTTAAACCAATGGGAACCCTCCGATCGAGTACTCCGAACGGATTTCAACGAGGATAACCGGAAGATCGACGAGGCGCTGAATGCAGCAGTGAATGCTTCGCCTTATGTGAAGCTGAAAGAGTTGATTACCACCAAAGAATTGAATCAAATTGACCTGGATGTCGGCGATATTGATTTCACCCAATATTGGTGCATTACCCTGTATTGCAGTGCAGCCAGCACCGCCAACGGCCTTTCCATCCGGGTAAATGATTTGACAGAAAATTATGAATACGGTTCCACCTCCGGCGGCGGCAGCGGCATTGGCAAAACCGACTATATGGGAATCCTCGGCGGCCATACTGTTTTTACATGCCCGCAGCAGGAGCGCGGGTTGGCTGCTGCTGTTTCAGCGGGGAAGGCGGCAGCTTCAGCGGCCACCAATTTTCCGCTCCCTGTACTTGGGAAAATTTATCCAAGTTTAATCTGATGGGCAGCCGTATTCCAGCCGGGACCCAGGTCGTATTGTATGGCCTGAAAAAGCATAATAAAGGATCCCGCTCCAAATGGAGCGGGATCCTTTTCGTTACAGTAAACGCTGGATATTCAATCCATTAAGATTACTGACCATTGTAGGTTGCAGTAGTGCCATCCTCAGCAGTTACCACGATGGGGCCGCTGAAAGTCCAGGAACTACCATTGTAAGTTGCGGTCACTTCATTTGCAGATGCGCCTGCAGAAACGACAGGGGTAAAGACAATCTTGTCGCCGCTCACAGGGGAACCGCTAACACTGCCACTGAAAGTCTTAGCGCTTTCGTTCACAGTACCAGTTGCATCAACAGTCAGGGGTGGAGCTCTGGGATGCCTTCACAGCCACAGTCTTCACGCCAGTCAGCTGCTTTGCGCTGCTGACTGCATCCACGATCACGATGGTGGTCACATCGCCGTCGGTAACCTTGAACCAGACGTTGTTGGTCCGTCCTTGGAGATGCCACCGATGCTGGAGGTGGAGATGTTGCCGTCAGTATCCACAAAGAAGACCTGGCAATCCTTGGCATAGCTGTAGTAGCTGCCGTTCAGGCCGATGGCGCCGTTGGCCTCGCGGTCAGTACCGGTGCCGGAAGTCACGCCATCATTGCCGCTCAGAGTCAGAACGCCGTTCTTATCTTCAGCAACGGTGGTGTACATACCCTTGCTGGTGATCTTCTGTGCAGACTCAATGGTGGTGATTTCGCCGTTCACAATGGCGTCATACTTCCAGTAGGTGCCCTTGACGGAGTCATAGGAAGAACCAACGGTGCTGTCGCCCATGACGAAGATCACGTTCTTGCTGGAGGATTCCACAGTGCTGCTGGTGGCAGTTGCATCGATGAACACCACAGTTGCAGCAGTGCCGCTCTTAACATATGCATTCACGGCAGCAGCAGTGGTACCGACCTTGATGGTGGGCACATTGGCAATGCCGGTGTATGCAGTGTACTCGGTATCGTCGCCGTTCTCGGTAGCCACCAGGAAGATGGTCTTGCCGTTGGCCACAGACACGGAACCGATATCAATGGTGGAATTGCCCTTAGTGGTCAGTGTCACGTTGCTCTCAGTGGTGGGCTCGGTCAGAACCTTCAGCTCATACTGATCCTTGTTGTTGACAGTGTAGGAAACGATAGAGTTGGTTGCAACCTTGGCATTACCGGCAATGTTTTCACATTGCCCTTCAGGTTGACATCCTTGGTGGTACCATCGGTCAGCAGCAGGCGGGCCTTGGCATCGTCCCAAGTAGTAGCATCAGTATACTTCAGCACCACAGCATAGTTGGTGGAAGCAGCCTCGGTGTCCCACATCGACCACATAGCCGTAGGTATCCAAGGTCAGGGTCACTTCGTTCTTCACAGCGCCCTGCAGGGTATCGTTGCTGATGGAAGCAGCTGCATTGAACTCATAGGTCTTGCCGTCCACGGTGACGGACTCGCCGCCGGTGTAGCCGGTCAGAGTGCCGGTGATCTGCTCAGCCTTGACAGCGGACTGCACACCGGTGTCGCCGCTCTTGGTGGAATAGGTATACAGAACCACATCGTCCACTGCGAACTTGTCGGTCTCATAGTTGCCGCCGCGGCCTGCGTTCTGAGGAGTCACGGTAACGTTGGCATCCTTGGAAGCGGTAGCTGCGCGGACGGAAGAGATCTCGCCGCCGTACACATGCATGATGGTGATCTTCACGGTACCAGCATCCTTATCGTAGAACACCTCGGTCAGAACACCGTTGCCGCCGATCTTGGTGGAATCGCCCTTGGACAGTGCATAAGTACTTTCGGGCGTAGCTTTCCGCAGCGCCGTCCACATGGAAGGTCACATTTCCTGCAGCAATCGTATCGCTCAGGCCCAGATCCTTGTAGATGTCGCCCAGCTTAACTTCCTTGGTATAGGTCAGGTCCGCCTCATCAGCATAGGAGCCAACCTTCACCTTGTCATAGGTCCACTCGTTGGTGGGGCGCTCAAAGGCGTCCGTGGGGTGAGACAGGCTCAGCTTCTCGCAGTACTTTTCAGCGAACTGGGTCAGATTGGCCGTTTCACCCAGGTTGTTGTCGGCCTTGGCATCCTTATACGTAGCAGCCGGGGTAGCGCCGATCACAACAGTGCTGCCATCGCTCAAAGTGATATTGGTTCCTTTGTTGGCGTACTTCACCAGATCAGCCTTGAACGCGTTGAACGCCATCTGAGCGGCCTGCTCACGGGTCAGAGCGGCGGACAGAGCGATTTCTTCCATGCCGTTGTCCAGATCGGCGTCGCCCAGGGCCAGGAAGCTGTGTTGATGGCCCAACTGTTGCCCCACCAGGTTCTCGATCTTGGCGTCATAGCCCAGGGCAACCAGCAGCATCTTGGCAAACTGCAGACCCGTCACACCCGCGGTGGGGTTGAAACGGCCGTTGCCGTCGCCGGCAATGATGCCCTCGTTGGTGCAGTAGGCAATGGAGCCTGCGCTCCAGCGGGTAGCTGCCACGTCAGCGTAAGGCGCCACAGTGGTGGTCAGCTTGTCGGCCTTCTCCTGGCCCACCAGCATGTAGGTGATGATCTTCGCAGCCTGCTCACGATTCAGGGTTGCGTCGGGGTTGAAGTTATTGCCGTCGCCGCCATTGAAAATGCCGGCGGCAGTCATAACATCGACCGCCTCTTTGTAAGTGACTTTGGAATAATCCTTGTAGTCACTCGCGTCCGCGGCGAAAGCGGCGGTCATCAGGCTCAATGCCATGGCCAGCGCCAGCACCAGGGACAGAACCTTTTTCAGATTCTTCATGGTTCGGTAGTCCTCCTTTTTGATCGTTCTGCTCCAAAAAGTGATCCAATTCGGCACAAACAACCCGTTTTCCCTCCAAAATACCGGCTTATAAATACCGCATAGCACCTCTTTGACCGCAAAGCAAAAATCCCCGGAAAGCCGCGCCACAGCGGCCTTTCCGGGGATTGCAAAACGTATGGATGTTCAATTTGGTAGACATTTCGCCAGCAGATGCTGTCGCTGCCTTCCTCCATCTCTTGTCCCCAGCTGTTTTCCTTTCCCATTTGGGTAGACATCTGGTAGACATGGTAGACAGGGATTGGAAGAATCTGGATAAACTCACTGCCCGTTTTTTCTCGAAAACATAAAATGCTCTTCGCGCTGCAGTTCAGAGACATTTTCTAACCATTTCATACGAACCGATCATTGTTCAGCGGAAGCGTTGCCTCACCTTCCATTCCTTGCGCACGGGAAATATAAAACTGCACCAAATCCCCGGGCGACAACGGCGGCGCCTCAAACGAGCGGAACGCATTCAGCGTTTCACCGCAGGCCGCAATCCGCAGCTCATACAGTGCGCCGCGAAACGATACTTCCTGCACCACACCTGGGTTCAAAAGTTCTTTCTTCTGACCGGATGCTTCCTCACAGGAAAAGACATGCACAAACTCCGGCTGTACCACCGCATGCCCCACAGGTGCATGCGCAAAACCGGAAAACGCACGGATATTGCTCACTATTGTTCCCCGGCCGATAAACTGCGCCACAAAAGGCGTTTTGGGATTCATGCAGATCTCCACCGGAGTGCCCACCTGTTCGATGCGCCCCTTATTCGTGACTACAATCTCATCGGCTACTTCGATGGCTTCCTCCTGATCGTGCGTCACAAAAATACTGGTGACGCCCAAACGTGAAATGGTATGGCGCAGCCAGGCGCGCAGATCTTTTCGCACCTTTGCATCAATGGCGGCAAAAGGCTCGTCCAGCAGCAGCAGGCGCGGGCTGGGCGCAATGGCGCGGGCAAACGCCACCCTCTGCCGCTGACCGCCGGAGAGCTGATTGGGATAGCGCTTTCCCAGCCCCTCCAGATTGGTCAAGCTGAGCAGCTCCTCCACCCGCTGCTGAATATACTGTTTGTCCCGCTTTTTGGATCTCAGCCCAAAGGCGATGTTGTCATAGACTGTCATATATTTGAACAGCGCATAATTCTGAAACACGAATCCGATGCCGCGCTGGCTGCCCGGCACATCGTTGACAATTCGTCCATCAATGACAATGTCTCCGGAGTCCTGATGCTCCAGCCCTGCAATCATACGCAGAATGGTGGTTTTCCGCTGCCGGAAGGCCCCAACAGCGCTACCAGCCGCCCCTCCTCAATTGCCAGATCAATGTGATCCGCCGCCGGATAAGCATCGTAGGTTTTTACGACGTTTTTCAGTTCCACATACATCAGATGTCACCCCGCTTGTCACCTTTGTATTCAATCACAGCCCGCACCACCAGAATGATAATGGCAATCACCACCAAGATCGAGGACACAGCAAAAGCCGGCGCATAACTGTATTCCTGATACAGGGACTCAATATACAGCGGCAGAGTCAGCGTCCGTCCCCGCAAACGCCCTGACAGCACCGACACCGCGCCGAATTCTCCCAGCGCACGAGCCGCGCACAGCACTACACCGTACAACAGCGCCCATTTAATATGAGGAAATGTAATGCGGCGGAAAATGGTGCGCCCGCCGGCGCCCATCAGGGCCGCAGCCTCTTCTTCATCGGTACCCCGAGCCTCCAAAATGGGAATGATCTCCCTGGAAATATAAGGAAAGGTGACAAAAATCGTAGCCAGCAAAATGCCGGGGATGGCGTAAACCACACGAATCCCCGCCGTCAGCAGCGGATAAATCGGACTGGAACGCCCAAAGGTCAAAATAAAAATCAATCCCGCAATCACCGGAGACACTGACAATGGCAGATCGATAAATGTATTCAAAATACGACGGCCGAAAAAGCGGTAGCGCGTCAGGCTCCAGGCAGCGAACAGGCCAAAAATCGTATTCACCGCCACCGCGACCAATACCGTGATCATCGTCAGCCTTTCAACGCCTGCAGCGCATACGTGTCGGTAATGGACTCCAGGTATACGCCCAAACCCGCACTGAACGCCTGCACCAGCACAAAAGACCAGCGGCACCACCAAGAACAGTGCCAAAAAACGCTACGGTTACGCCAATCAGCAACCGGGGAATCCATTTTTTCTGTTTCTGCATGGCATTTCCCCTTCTTTCAGCGCTCGCCCGCACGCTTGGCGGCGCGGCCCTGGATCAGATTCATCAGGAACAGCACCAGAAACGCAATGATCAACATCCCCAGCGCGATGGCTGTGGCCGAAGTATAGTCGTACTCCTGCAATTCCGACATAATCAGCAGCGGCGCAATTTCCGTTTCGTAGGGCTTATTGCCCGCAATGAACACCACGCTGCCGTATTCGCCCATACTGCGGGCAAAGGCCAGGCCGAATCCCGTCAGCATGGCGGGCCGGATCTCCGGGAAAATAATGCGGCGGAAAATCGTGACCGGAGAGGCCCCCATGATAAAAGCCGCTTCCTCCATCTGCCGATCCACCTTCTCCAGCACCGGCTGGATGGAGCGCACCACAAAGGGTATGCCTACAAAGATCATGGCAATGACGATACCTGCACGGGTATAAGCCGGAGCCGGGATGCCGATGGACGCGAGAAATCCGCCGATCAGGCCCGTATTGGCTGTCAGCGACGTGAGCGCCATACCGGCCACCACCGTCGGCAGAGCGAAGGGCAGTTCAATCATGCCGTCCAGCAGGCGTTTGCCTGGAAACTGGTAACGTACCAGCACCCAAGCCATGATCAAGCCCATCACCATATTGATGAGCGACGCCAGCAGCGCCGTTTCCAGACTCACGGCAAAACTCATCAGGACGCGCCGTCGGGTGATTGTAGCAAAAAATCCATCACCGTCAGATCCGCACTGCTCCGGAAAATCGAGGCCAGCGGGATCAGCACGATCAGGCTCAGCATACTCAGCGTAACGCCGATGCTCAAACCAAACCCCGGAATCACCGAGGTAGCCGTGTTGAATTTCCGTGTGCCGTCCGGCGCAACAAACGGCGATTTTGACCATTTCTGCACATCCTGCAACGTCGCTTACCCCCTTGCCCGCTCAATCTTCCTCGGGCTCCATATTCTCGTAGATCATATCAAACACGCCGCCCTCGGCAAAGAATTTCGCCTGGGCCTCCGTCCAGCCCCCGAAATCTTCGATGGTGACCAATTCCACATTCAGATCAAAACGGTCGCCATACGCGGCCAGGATTTCAGGATTGCTGGGACGGTAATAATAGTCCGCCGCCAGACGCTGAGCCTCGTCGGAATAGAGATAGTTGATGTATTCCGTAGCCAGCCTGACCGTGCCGTTCACCCGTGTCACCTCATCCACCACCGCCACCGAAGGCTGGCAGAGGATACTCACCGAGGGCGTGACCAGTTCATATTCGCCGGGATATTCCTCCATGGCGAGATACCCTTCGTTTTCCCAAGTCAGCAGCACGTCGCCTTGTCCGTTTTCCACAAAAGACGTGGTTGCTCCCCGAGCGCCGGAATCCAAGACCAGCACATTCTGATACAGCGCTTCGATGTATTCCTTCACCCGCGCCTCGCTGCCGCCGTATTCCTGCTGCGCCCAGGCCCAAGCGGCCAGGAAATTCCACCGGGCGCCGCCGGAGGTTTTGGGATTTGGTGTGATCACGCCCACATCCGCGCGCACCAGATCATCCCAGTCCTCAACATTCTTGGGATTGCCTTTGCGCACGAGGAAAACAATTGTCGAGGTATAAGGGGCGGAATCGTTGGGGAATTCATCGATCCAGCCTGCGTCGATAAGCCCCTCCTCAGCAATGGCCTGTACGTCGGCCTCCAGCGCCAGCGTCACCACGTCCGCCGGCAGCCCTGGGAAACGGACAGTGCCTGGGCGCCGCTGCCGCCATGGGACTGGATAATCTCCAGATGTTTACCCGTCTCCTGCCGCCAATGCTCAGTAAACAAGGCGTTGTATTCCTCATAAAAAACTCCCGGGTCGGGTCATAAGACACGTTGATCAGCTCCGGCTCGCCCAACTTGGCGCAGCCTGTCAGCAGCGCTGCGCTTAGCAGCAGCACCGCGCAAGCGCCTCTTCTTTCTCTCACTCCCGTACCCCCACTTCTTTTTTCATTGCTTTTCCCCAGCGTCTGCTATACTGAAAGAAACGAACCTGCCGCGGAAAACCCGCGTTGTTTTTCATCGGAATTCTTTATATTATACCTGTCCGGCACTGGAAAGGCAAGTCCCTGTTGCGTCGGGCACGGAAGGAGGAACGGAGCAAATGTCCATGAATCGCGTGGCGCTGGTCACCGGAGCTGGCCGGGGCATCGGCCGGGCAATCGCCCTGAAGCTGGCTGGGGCCGGCTGGGATGTGGCTGTGAATTACCGCACCAGCGCCGCAGGCGCAGAAGAAATTGCCTCAAACATTATCATCCTGGGCCGCCGGGCCATTGCCGTGCAGGCCGACGTCGCCAACGCGCAGGCCGTACGCGCTATGGTGGCCGACGTGGAAGACCGTCTTGGCCCGGTGTCGCTGCTGGTCAACAACGCCGGTCTTTCCTGGACCGGCCTGTTTCAGGACACGGCGTATGACGCCTGGCGCCGCCTGTTCACCGTGAACGTAGACGGAGCGTATCACTGCATTCAGGCCGTACTTCCCCGGATGCTCCATGAAAAAGAGGGAAACATTATCAACGTCACTTCCATCTGGGGCTTCACGGCGCCTCCTGCGAGGTGGCTTACGCCGCCACCAAGGCTGCGCTGGTGGGGCTGACCAAATCACTGGCTGCCGAGCTGGCCCCCTCCGGTATCCGGGTCAACGCCGTGGCGCCGGGCTGCATTGATTCGGACATGCTCCGCGCCCTGGGGAAGGATACCGTCGCATCCCTGGCGCAGGAGACGCCCCTGGGGCGGATCGGCACTGCGGAAGACGTGGCCAAAGTCGTCCGCTTCCTGGCCGCCGCCGATTCTGATTTCATCACCGGCCAAATTCTGAACGCCGACGGCGGCTTCACCCTGTAACAGCGGCTGCATGCACCCGCCGGCGGCGGGTGCATGCGCGTTTTACACAGTTTCCAGCGCTTCTTCCCCGGTATTTTCTACTTACATTCCTCCCGTTTTTATGTTATACTTTCCGCAAGAGGAAAAGTGCACAGCACCTTGTCGGTATCATTGGAAACGACCCGCGCCGACGCGCGGGAGAACAACACGCACAGGACACGCCCTGCGTGTATTTTTTTGCGCTCTTTTCCCACTGCAGCCATACTGTGATTTGAAGTTGAAAAGGAGACTGGTTCCAATGCCGAAAAACAAACTGCAAGAAGTGATCTTTTCCCTGCTGATGGTTCTCGCCATGGTTTATGCCATGGTGTGCTACAACATCGCCCTGGCTCAGGGCGGTTTGCACAACGCCGTATTCCTTCTGGCCCTGCGGAGTTGCCCATCATGGCACCTGTCGCTTTCGCCCTGGAAGTGCTGGTGGTGGGCCGATTGGCCCGACAGATGGCGCTGCGCCTGGTCTGCGTGGAACGCGACCCGCAGATCCTGGTAACCCTGGCCGTTTCCTCCATGACCGTATGCCTGATGTGTCCGCTGATGAGCCTGTTTTCCGTGGCGCTGTTCCAGCATCCCGGCGTGCAGCTCCCCGCCGCATGGCTGCAGAGCGCCGCGCTGAGCTTCCCCATGGCTCTGTGCTGGCAGCTCTTTTTCGCCGGCCCCGCCGTGCGCTTTGTGTTCCGGCTGCTGTTTTGCCGGCCGCATGCCGTGCCTGTGCCCGAACAGAGCACGGAGTCTTCGTCGCTCTGAGCGCAGAAAAAAGCCGTCGTGCTCCCTCAAGGGAGCACGGCAGCTTTTTCACTGATATAACTTATGCCCCGGCCTCCTGCCTGCAGTATTCCACAAACCGGATAACGGGCGGCTCGCCATAGTCGTGCCAGCGCTGGGCGGGGCGTTTGGGCAGATAGCCCAGCTTTTCCATCTCGTCGGCCACATCCTGCAGGCCGTACTTTTCATACGCTTCGCGGTAGGGCCAGCCGGTCTCCAGATCCCAGTCCCGTGCCTCGTAAATGAGATCCACCATCTCGTTCCACTGCTGCCAGTCGGCCACTTCGCCCCAGGAATCGGGAATCGACATGGTGCGCCAGACTTCCTCAATCTCCATACGGCGGCAGCGACCATGATTGCGAATCAGAATAGCGCGCAGCAGCAGCTTGAGCGGCAGGCCGCCGCATGCAGCTCCTCGGCGGTCATTGGATAACCCGTGGCAGCGGCGTACATCTCCGCCTCCATGGTGGGCCACCAGGGATCGGGGCTTTGCCATTCACAGCTCATGACAGAATCCTTGATCTCGGCATTGTTCTGCACATTGATGATGGCACAGATCAGATTCGGGCTGTGATAGGGATCAGCCATGGCCTCGGCGTGGTGTTCAAACTCGCTGTGGAAATGCTCCACGGTGTTGGCGTCGCGGGTAGAGAGCATGCGGATGATGCAGGCAGCCAGCCAGGTGGGCTTTTCCACGCTGCCCTCGTAGCCGCGGCCCTGCCAGTGGACGCTCTGCCCCCAGCCGCCTTCCAGGGGAAACCGGGATGGGCAGCGGCTTTCCGCCCAGCATCTGGGAATAGCGGCCGTGGTAGACCGTTTCACTGTAAGTATCATAGCCCATTTCCCGGATGGCCCGGGCCATGCCCTCGGCAAACAGATTGCCGTAATAGCCTCTGCGGTAAACCAGGTTGTCGATGAAGGTGCGGATGAAAGCGGTGTTCTCCACATCCACCTCCATACCGGTACCCAGATCCATGCCCTCAAACAGCCCCCTCTTTCTTACCCATGCCCAGCCAGGTCTGCAGCCACACGTCGATTTCCCATTTGTCGATGCCATATTCGTTGCACAGATCGTTCACAATGGTGCCTCGCTCATAATCGGGCTTCCACAGATCGTAAATATCGGGCAGAATCACCTTGCCCTGGGCTTCAAAATCGGGGTCGGAAAAGTCCGGGGCCGGGAAATCGCGGCCCAGCAGCTTACAGGGAGCGCAATAGTTCTGCCTGGTAGGCCAGAACATGCCCACCGGGGCGGGGATATCCGCTTTGTAACCGAATGTACTGGCGCTGACGCATTTTTCAATATGGTTGACCGGCTTATCCTCAAAAAGCGCTGGGGCCGTTCATCAGCAGAGCGTTGCAGCGCTGATTGCATCCCGGACTGCAAGCCACGTTGCCGCGGTCGTATTTCACCTCGAACTCGCCGCCGGGCACGCCCAGCTGATCCAGGTGCAGCACCGGGGAAGGCCGCATACTGGGATTGTTCATGTTCAGGCGCAGGTATTTAAGCTTTTCAATATCCGCCGGCGCCACCATACCGGTGCCATGGACCGTGACGGCTTTTCAGCCCCTTGCTGCCCCATACCGCACCGAAGCCTCCCTTGGCAAAGGCGCAGTCGTTGCTGGTGGTGATGGAGGCAATGCGCACCAAATGTTCTCCGGCTGGACCGATGACCATGCTTTTATACTCATGGCCGCATTTGTCCTCAAGGGCCTTCTGGGTCTGATGGACGCGCATGCCCCACAGGTCGTCAGCGGGCAGAATTTCGATTTTGTCGTCCTCAATTTTAATATATACGTGTTCCTCCGACTTACCCTCAATGATAAACCCGTCGTAACCGGCATATTTCAGTTCCGTAGCAAACCAGCCGCCGATGTTGCCAAGGTAAACTGCTCAGGCAGCACGCTGGGGCCGATGGCACAGGCGGCGCTGCCTCCGGCAGGGATACCGGTGCCGGTGGTGGGACCGTTCATATAAATAAACTTGTTCCCTTCGTCAAAAGCGCCGGTACCAGGAGCCACTTCATCCCAGAAGATACGGTGGATCAGCATGCGCCCGCCCACATATTTGGGCACATACTGATAAGTGCTCAAAGTGGAAACCTCTCTGGTGGTCAGGTTGATGCGGGCAATTTTGCCGCAGTAGCCATAAAGTCTTTGGGTATTTTCCGGGTTTTCCAGCAGATCGGCAATTTTAATTCGGCATATGGTTATCCCCCTTTTTTATTCCGCGTCTAACTCTGCAGGCCGGGCTCCATCCTCGGCGAACAGGGAATCCCGGCTCAGGCCGATACAGCGCACGGGACACCATTTAATACACTGCGGGCCTTCGGGATTGTCCCGGCACAGATCGCATTTCACAGCCTTCCACTGCTTGCGCACCTTATCCCGCTTCATCGCAATGCGGCTGGGCTGGAATTTGCAGTGCCTGGCGCACAGCCCGCAGCCGATGCAGGATACCTCGTCGATATAAACGATGCCGTTGTCATCGATTTTCATGGCTCCCTTTTGGGGCAGGCATCGTAGCAGGGATGGTCACTGCACTGCTGGCAGGCCAGAACCCGGTGGATCATGGAACGGGTACCCAAATCGATCCGGATGCGGCTGTTGCCCGGACCGGTGAAGCCTTCATGGCTCAGCCCGCACAGGATCGAGCAGGTTTCACAGCCGGTACACAGAGAGTATTCCGGGGAATACTGCACGATATGGTTGCCATACTCCTCCAGTGCCCCAGCGGCAGCCGGTTCGGTTGCATATATTTTCTCACCCATCGTAAAAACTCCTTTCAAACGAATCGCACATTTTCCCAAGAGTATTTCATCACACGAGGCAATGCCTATATGGAAACAGTCAGTTCCGCCGCACAGCGTCAGCGTGGCCAAGGGCTTTTTCTTCCATGCGCCGCTGAAATAATAGATCTGCGTCAGCAGTAGCGTGAGGACCCACGATAGGACGAAAGCCCACCAGATGCCCGTTTCATCCGTGCCGATCAGATGAAGGAAACCCCAGGCAAGAACCACGCGCAGCAGCATCATGGCAATCATAGCGACCATGGAGAACAGCGTGTCGCCCGCGCCGGCCATGGTGTTCAACGCAACGTGAATCAGCCCCAGTACCCAGTAAAATAGCGGCGTAACCGCCAACATCCCAGCTCCCATGACCACAATTTGCGCCGCTTGGTCTGGATACTCCGCCGCAGAAACAAACAGGCTCATCCAGAACATGCGCCCAGGGGTGACTACTACAGCTAGCGCAGCGCAGATGACAAGCGTCATCACACAACCGGTTCGGTAGCCTTGGCGCACTCGACCAAAATCTTCTGCTCCGACATTCTGTGCAGCAAAGGTGGACAGAGCTGAGCCGGAAGGGAAAGGATCGGCATGACGGCAAAGGTATCCACCTTCACGGCTGCGGTATAGCCTGCGATCAGAGCTGTGCCAAAAGGATTGATCAGACCCTGCATCAGTACATGGCCGAAGGAAATACTGGCCTGCTGCAGTCCCATAGGCAGTCCGAAGCGAAGAATAGCGGAAAACATCCCACCGTCACAGCACCACGCACCACAAAGTCGCAACTGCGGCACCGCCTTTTCGGATATACAGGGCCGTCAGCGCTGCGGCCAGCCCCTTCAGCAAAGATGGTCGCAAAGCCCGCACCCATCACGCCGAGGCTGAAAACACAGACAAACATTAGATCCAGCCCGGCATTGACGCAGCAGGAAAAGATCAGAATATAGAGAGGCATCTGTGTATTGCCCAAGCCCCGCAACAAGCCAGAGAGCTGATTGTAAAACACATTGCACACCAATCCGCACAAAATGGTGCGCAAATAAACCTCTGCAAAGGCATAGTCCTCTATCGGTGTCCGCAGTACGGTAAGAAAGGGCTCCACCAGAAGCTGCCCCCACAAGGGTGAGCACAACAGCCACGACCAGAGACGTCCACACCACGGTGGACACCGCCACAGGCAGTTCCTTTTCCCGGCCAGCGCCGAACAACTGGGATACCACAATGGAAGACCCCACAGAAAGCCCAATGAGCAGCGCATTGACAAAATGGAAAGCCGGCGAAGCCACCTCCCTACCCCGGCCAGAGCTTCCGGCCCCACAAAGCGGCCCACAATCATCGTGTCCACCAGATTGTAGGACGCCTGAAACACATTGCCCAGCAGCAGCGGCAGAACCAGCACCATGATCTGTCGCCAGGGTGTCCCCTCCGTCAGATTCCTGACCACAAAAACACCTGCCTTCTCCTGTACGCGGGCGGGGTTCCGCGTCCATCATTCAATCGTACTATAACGAAAGAACCTTTCTCCGTCAAACGCCGCGGCAGGCTTGTTATTCGCAGAACTGTTCACACAAAAACAAATGCTTATCAATGCGCCGTTTTTGAACAAACAGAATTTCTGCTGATTGTCATTGCAATTGCTTCTCAATGTCCATTTTCGATGAATTTATTGCATTTTTATCTGTTAAATTCGCCCATTTTTTAAAATATTGCCTTTATTTTTATTTGTTCTTTATGTTACAATAAATTATTATCATATTGTAATAGTTTCTTAGATTACATTTTGATTTCCATCGGTTGCAAAAGGAGGCGCGCTTATGGATATTCGAGGACTGAAATACTTTATCAGCGCGGCAGAATGTCTGAATTTTACCCGCGCGGCTAAAGAGTGCTTTATCACCCAGACTGCCATGAGCCAGCACATTGCCAACATGGAAAAGGAGCTTGGCTTTCAGCTTTTCCGGCGCAACAACCGCAATGTGGAGCTGACCACTGCCGGACGGGATTTTTACGAGCAGATGAAAGCCGTGGTTCACAGTTACGACAACGCCGTACGCCACAGCCAGAACCTTTCCAGCGGCGGCGAAGGCAGCGTGGTGGTAGCCGTGCCCAGCTGTATCGAAGGGCTGATCTTCATGTCTCGCCTGCGCTACTTCAAAACGCATTACCCCACCATAAAGCTCACGGTCAATCTGATCTCTCCGCGTTATATGGTGGACCGGCTGCGTCGCGGCGAATGCGATATCGCCATCTGCTGGCCTTACGATATGATGGAGGCCGAGGAGCTGACAGTACATAGTCTGGGAGAATTCAAGGGCTACCTAATCTGCTCCACAGAGCATTCGCTGTCCTCCTACAAGCGCGTTCCCCGGAAAAACTGGCAGACGAACGCTTCACCATGGTGGACCTGCGCGGCATGCCCGCCACACAGCGGGCCATGTACCGTGACTGGAAGCGCCTGGGCCTGGTGCCTCCGGTCAACCCTTCCTTCGATCAGGTCAACCGCATGGAAGAACTGCTGTTCGCCGTAGGTATGGACAATATTGTAGCGCTGGTACCCGAATTTGTACGCAACAACATCACCGGAAACATGTGCTTTCTGGAATTGGATATGCCCAATCCCCCATGTTCCGCATGAGCGCCGGATATCTTACCAGCAACACCAACCCTGCCGTGCGCACTGCCCTCAACATCCTACTCGACAACCGGATCCCCATGGACTATTGATGCACCGCGCCGAATAAAACCAAACAAATCCAGATAAAACTAAACAAAGAAAAAAGTTTCGAATCTTGCCTGAAAACGATGGAAATTGAAACTTTTTCTTTTCTGTGCTAATCAACAGAAATTCTTTTTTGTTAAATCCATAACAAAACCGATTCGCTCTGACGCTACAATATCTTTTTATTTTACAGCGGCAAACCCATTCCATACACTGGATACGAACGCGGCAGCCCGTTTCGCTGCGCTCCGCTGCCACTAGGCAGCGCACAGAGAGGGAAAGGCAAATGTAAAAAGAAAGTGAGTGTGAGTTTATGCAGCAAAAGAGTTCTATGCGCTGGGTCATTCTCTTCATTTTGGTCTTCGGCACAGCCATGCTGAACTTTTTCCAACCTGATCTTCGCTTCCCGTCCCACCGACGTGATGGAACAGTTCAACATGACACAGACCCAGCTGACCGCAATTTCCACCGTGGGCCAGCTGCCCGGCGCTTTCTTCAGCGTGTGGCTGGGCCACATGATCGACAAAAGGGCGTGCGGATGCTGCCTGGCATTCTGCTGGCGCTGGCAGCTGCCTGCCAGATCTGGCGTTGCTTTGCGGCAGATTATGTCTCTTTGTTCATTATCACTTTCCTGGCCGGCGCTTTCTTCCTGCCCACGCAGATCCTGCAGGGCAAGCTCCTGGGCGTCTGGTTCTCCCGCGAGGAAATGGGCACCGCCATGGGAATTTACGGTGCAGGCGCGGGCCTGGGCACCACGCTTGCCTTTGCTTTCGGCGGCCTGTTCCCCACCATCGGCATAGCGTTTATGGTGATCGCCGCGGGATACGTCATCGAGGCGGCGCTGTGGTTCCTCTTCATTAAAATGCCTGCCAGGCCTGGCCGGCGGCCCGGTTTCTGAAGCGCCCAAGGGCAACCTGAAAACGTGTTCAAAAGCAAAAATATGTGGCTTCTGATGATCTGCGGCGGTCTGTCCGTAGGCGCGGCGCTGCTGCTCAACAGCTACCTTGTCAACGCGTTCCTTGCCAAGGGCATGGCTCCGGCAGCCGCCAGCGGCGTGGCCACGCTGCTCAACGTGTGCCTGCTGATCGGCGGTATTCTTTCCGGCATCGTTGTGTCCAAAGTGGGCCGGTATAATCTTCCCTATATCGTCATCTGTGCAGGCGGCGCAGTGCTGTACTACCTGGCCTACATGCTGCCCATCAGCCCCTGACCTATGTGCTCGTAGCCGCGGGCGGCATCATCGTCTCCGGTTCCATCGGCGTGAACATGGCCCGCATCCCCCTGCTGCCCCTGACCGGTGAATTCGGCCCTGAAGACGTGGGCGCAGCCGGCGGCATGAACAACACCGCCGTGGGTATCTGCGGGTTCGTAGTACCCGTAATTGTGGCCAATTTTGTGGGTACGAACTACACCATGATCTTCACCCTGATGGCTGTGTTCCTGATCATCATCGCCATTGTCGGCGGCGTACTGATGCCGGAGCTGGGCGAAAAGGGCAAACTGGCTCCAGCAGGCCCGCGCGCAGCACAAATAAGCGCAAGCACGGCGGACCGAACGTGTCAAACCACTGGCAGCCACTGTCAGGCAGCAATACATAATTATTAAGGAGGAATTCATTATGGCAAGAATGGAAGGCAAAATCGCAGTTGTCACCGGCGTCGGTTCCGGCATCGGCAAAGCGATTGCAGAGATGTTCGCCGCAGAAGGCGCAAAGATCATCGGCGCCGACTTCAACGCACAGGCCGGTCAGGCCACCATCGACGGCATCGTTGCCCAGGGCGGCGAGGCCACCTTCGTACAGGCCAACCTGCGGCAGAAAGAGGACGTGGAAAAATCAAGGACGTTGCCGTGCAGAAATACGGCACCATCACCACTCTGGCCAACTGCGCCGGTGTTCTGGTGCATAAGCACTTCCTGGATCACAACGACGACGATTACGCGTTTATCGATGAAACCAACTTCCGCGCTTATGTCTGGATGATGCAGGCTTTCCTGCCCCTGATGACACAGGAAAACAGCCACGGCAAAAACGCCGTGCTCAATATTGCCTCCATTTCCTCCATCAAGCCCGAGAGCGACGCTTATTACTATGGCGCTTTCAAGGCCGCCGTGGATTTGATGACCCGCAACCTGAGCCGCGAATTCTCCCCCCAGGGCGTACGCCTGAACGTCATCTGCCCCGGTCCGGTCATGTCCAATATGACCCCCAAGGACGTCAGGAGAATCCGGAAATTCAGGCGGATATGTGCAAACACGTTTGCTCCATCGGCCGCCTGGGTCAGCCCAAAGGACATCGCGTATGCCGCCACCTACCTCTGCTCTGACGAAGCCACCTGGGTCACCGGCGCCCACTTTGTCATCGACGGCGGCGCCTGTATGATGGGCTGAGCCCTCGTTTCTGGGTTTTCACTCCCAATCCAAACTTAAAAGCCCCGGCTTTCTTTGGAAAGCCGGGGCTTTTTGCATCCGTCATAAAAGTTTTTATGCCCGTGCAGCCTGTGCCGTCCGGTAGGCGGCCAGGGTAGCATCGTCAAAAGCACACCATCGTAACCGTGCGCACAGAGCGGGCCGTTTTCAGGAAAGTTTCGATCGCGTCCACCGCAATGGCCGCCGCCTGGTCCAGCGGATAGCGGTACACACCGGTGCTGATGGAAGGAAAGGCTACCGTTTCACAGCCATATTCCTCCGCCAGACGCAGCGCGTTTTCATAGCACGCGCGCAGGGCCTGCGCTTCCCCTTGCAGCCACCGTACCACACCGGTCCCGGTGTATGAATTACATAGTTTGCCCGCAGGCGGTACCCCCGGGTAAGTTTGGCCTGCCCGGTCCGGCAGCCGTGCAGCGTGCGGCATTCCGCGAGCAGCTCCGGTCCGGCCGCGCGGTGGATCGCCCCATCCACACCGCCGCCGCCCAGCAGCGTGCAGTTGGCAGCGTTGACAATTGCATCTACCGCATAAGTGGTGATGTCGCCCCGTTCGATGTGCAATCCCATGGTTCACAGTCTCCTTTCTTCTGCGCTCAGCGCGCCCCAGCCGGCAGCGGAAAGCGCCGCTTCAGCAGCACCCGCCCAAAACAGGCCAACGTGCGTCCGGAGCTGGGCGGCAGCACCACATCTGCGTCTGCACGCGCCCGGTTGAGGGAAAAAAGATACACGATTCCAAGTGCGTCTTTGTAATACTGTTTGCAAAAAGTATCCCCATCCACGCAGAAAATCCCTACATCCCCATTTTGCAGCGGTTCCCGTCCCCATAGACAATGGATCCATCCGGGATATGCGGCTCCATGGAATCTCCACAGATGCGCACCGCAAATTGGGCGGCGTCCTCCCCTCCGGCGTCGATCATCTCGTATTCCTCGCCCAGCACCGGAGAAGCATAGCCCCGCCGCCGCGGGCGAAGCAAACAGCGGAATGCGCCGCGCCGGTCTGGGCGCCGGCAACACAGCCACCGAACCGGCGTGCTTTTCCTCCACCGCATCCAACACTGTGTTCACAGCGGCTTTTCCCTTGGCACTCAAGGCCCGGTAACGCTGCACCAGCCGCTGCTCACCGGAAGAGAGCACTCCGCCGCCGGGCCGGAAACTGTCCTGAAACAGATAGTTCGGCTCGGCATCCAACGCAGAGAACAGCCGCAGCAGCACATCTTCCCGCGGCATACTGACGCCGGTTTCGTAATTGCCCACAGCGGACTTGCTGATGCCCAGCTGCCGGGCCAGCTGCTGCTGCGTCATGCCTTTTTCTTCGCGCCTGCGGCGCAGCCGTTCTCCAAAGCTCATGGCCTGCACACCCTTTCCTGTTTCCATTGTACCGAGCCGTACCCTTTCTGTCAACGAAAAAGCACAAGTTTTCTGGATTTATATCTTGACAATTCCAGAACATTTGTGCTATTATCAGTTTGCCGCCAGAAAACTTGGACAAGCACCCATTCACTTCCACTAAATCATGGCTTTCAGCGTTCTGTTCCCGCCGGATCCCCGGCAAAAAAAACCGACCGCTTTACAGCGATCGGTTCCTGGTGGGGGAAGGTGGATTCGAACCACCGAAGGCGAAGCCAGCAGATTTACAGTCTGTCCCCTTTGGCCACTCGGGAATTCCCCATATGAATTTGGAGCTGGTGGACGGACTTGAACCCCCCGACCTGCTGATTACAAATCAGCTGCTCTACCAACTGAGCTACACCAGCGCATCCAACAGCAGTGATTAGTCTACCAGAAAGCAAACCTTTTGTCAAGGAAAATTTGAAATTTTCACCTTGTTTTTTCAATTGGAAAGGAAGTGTATCTCTTTGCCTGTTCGGCATGTTCAGCCTCCCGATCCACAGCGCGCCGAAGCGGCGGCCCACTGCGGCCGCTGTGGTGCGGCGCTGTACGACGGAGACGAATTTTACGCCGTCAACGGCTGCGTTGTGTGCGAAGACTGTCTGCCCGGCTTCGCCGGGAGGAATACCGCTCCCTTCCGCCTCAGCGGCAGAGAATGGAGGATGTTATGACACTGCGCGAGTTATCTTATGAATACAAAGCCCACGCCGACACCCTGTCGCTGCGCATGAAGCAGCTGCGTCTGGCGGCGCGGGAAACGGAGGATCCCGAGCGCCGGCACCGCCTGGGCGGCGGATTCTGGAGCTGCGTCCCCTGCTGCAGGAGGCCAGGGAGCTCGCCGTACTGACACGAAATTATTACGACAGGAGGTATCACAAGAATGAAAAGTATACCCTATGACCGGCGGCGCAACACACTGAGCAGCGATATGGCCGCCTATATGCGCGCCGTAGCGCCGGACAACGACGAAGCCGTATCCCGCCTCAAACGCAACCTGCGCATTGCCCGGCGGGAGGAGCTGACTGCGCGGCAGGCCCAGGTGCTGCGGCTGTACTTTGAAGAAGAAATGACCATGGAAGCCGTGGGCCATGCCCTGGGCATTTCAAATCCACGGTGTCACGCACCATCGCCCGGGCCAAACAGCGCCTGAAGCGATGCCTGCGCTACGCGCTGTAAGAAATGGGAGGACCACGGTCCCTCCCATTTCTTTTATTTGCATCCCCGCTGCTTTTTGCTATAATGCAGACTGGTAAAGGAGGCCTCGATCATGCTCTACAACACCACCCGCCAGCGCTGGGCCCGCGTGGCCCTGGCCGTGCTGGGCAGTTTGATCTATTCCATCGGCATCAATTATTTTTGTCACTCCTGCAGGGCTGTACAGCGGGGGGCTTCCTCGGCGTTGGACAGATCATTCGTACCCTGCTGATCACCAATCTGGGGCTGAATTTTGGCAGCCTGGATGTGGCCGGCCTGATCTACTTCGCCCTGAACATTCCGGTGTATCTGATTGCATTCCGCTCTATCTCAGGGCATTTCGGCATCAAATCTCTGCTGTGTACCATCTGCAACACCGCCTTTCTCAGCCTGCTGACCCCGCCCGCCGAACCGATTCTCTACGACGTGCTGGCTTCCTCGATTCTGGGCGGCATCATTGCCGGCGCAGGCATCGGCCTGATGCTCTACGACGGCGGCTCTTCCGGCGGCATGGATATCCTGGGCGTATATCTCATGAAAAAAGCCCCCGGCATGTCCGTGGGCCGCATCAATATGGCTTTTAATATCACGCTTTACATCATCTGCCTCATTCTGTTCAGTCCCCAGGTGGCCATTTATTCCATTATTTACTCCGTATTCTGCGGCTTGATTGTAGATCGCCTGCACCAGCAGAATATCGCGGTAATGGCCTGGGTTTTCAGCAAACGCCAGGACGACGCCCTGCGGGATTATGTGACGGGCACCCTGCACCGCTCCGTGACTTACTGGCCCGCCACTGGCGCGTATCAGAACAGCGAAACCAACGTGATGTGCATCTGCATGTCCAAATACGAACTGGAAGACTTCCGGCATGCCATGCTGGAAATTGATCCAGACGCCTTTCTCGTCACCGACGAGGGCGTCCGGATCCACGGAAACTATCACGCCAGGATCTAACCCAGAAAGCTCCTGCCTTAGGGCAGGAGCTTTCTGTTATTGCACCGCCGCTCGCTCTGCCGCAGCGGCGGCAGGAAAAAAATATTCTGATCGGTTGCATGCTTTCATGCAACTTTTGCCCTGCCCTACACAATAAGTGTAGGGCCTTTTTTCGGAAAAGCCCCAAAATTCGACTACACAAAGGAGAAATCAACTTGAACTATACAAAAATTATCACTTAAGCCAATGGGATGCCGCCAGACCGCGTCCTGCGGGAGGACTTCAACCGAGACAACGAAACAATTGATGCAGCGCTGGCAGCCGTGCAGGATCGGCTGGACAGTCTGCAGGCCCGCCACACGCTGCAGCAGATCAAAGCATTCACCGCCGATACAGCGCAATACGGCAGGATCACCTTCCCTATGGATGACGTCGCATGGTCGGACTGGAATCTCATCCATCTGTTCATTGACGCCAAAATGCGCTCCGCCATGGGTTACCATATCCTGCTCAACAATACCAACAATACTCTGCTCAGCAACTGCGCCACCCAACACCAAACGCACCTGATCTTTTTTCCTTTTTATAAAGGCAAATCTCCGGTGGCCAGCGTCCGTCTCTTCGGCGGCTCTTTTTCTGGAACACCACCTTGTTCCAAAACTGCACCGCTTTGATTCTTGATCCGGCTTACGATGAGTATCCATTATTAGCCGGCACAACATTCACTCTGTATGGGCAAAAATGACAACTGCAATTAAAAAACAGTGCCCCGCTCGTGAGCGCGGGGCACTGTTTTTAATCGATTGTCAAATAAATCTTCTGGAAAGATCAGCCCATAATCTGATCAGTCAAGGTGTCGCCATCAATTGTGACGGAAACCTTATAAACCAGATTGTTGTTGCTGTTGGTCACAATATTCGAAATCGTAGCGCTGCCACTGGCCAAATTACCATTGCCATTGCCGATTTCATAGGTTTTGTCACTGGTGGTGTTGGTCGCAGTCACAGTGTAGCTGTATGCCGCAGTGTCACTGCCATTGGTAGACGTAATCTTCAGATCAATGTTGTTGCCGTTTTCTCCAGCTTTACAGTATAGGTTGCATTCTGGTTGGAACCATCACCGGAGTTGCCAGCATTGGCAACTTCCAGCACATAAACCATGGTGACCTTACCACCATCATAGAACACAACAGCCTTGACTGCGCCGTTTTTATCATTGCTGCGGTCGATTGCCGTCTTCAGTGCGCTCACGCTGGTGATCTCGCTGGTGTACACGTCCGCATCGCGGTCATCCTTGTCGCGGTTGTCGCCAATGATGACGTTCTCAGCGAAGTCAACATCGTTCAGGTAGACATTGTGACCATTAGCCGTGAATTCTTTGGCGCTCAATGCATTGTTGTACACCGGTCAACTGACGGCCACCGGTATAATCATCCTTGTCAGAGTTCAGCGCCAGACCATAGTAACCGGTTTCATCGTCATAATTTGCATCCTTTGCAATGTCAGAGAACTGGCTGGACAGAGCCTGTGTATAAGCATCCAGTGTAATCACGCCTTCAGCGTCATCGCTGTTGTCCCAGGTATAGAAACCAATAGCGGGAGCAGTGCTGCCCTCCACGGTTGCATTCTCGATCTTGCCGGTACCATCCAAGTAGTACAGTTCAACATTGTAACCGGTCTGATACTCGCCATCCTTGTCCTTGTAAAGATCTTATCCTTGGACACTTCCTTGACAAAGACCACGTCATCGCTGGAACCGCTGAACTTATCGGACACCAGAATCACGTAGGAAGCAACCTTGTTCTTGCCATCTGCCTTGGTGATTGCAATTGCAGTGGTTTCATTCGAATTATTGTTCTTCTTTGCGCTGGTACCGCCCACAGCGGTGGTCACGCCAATGTCCCTTGCCGTCATCCTCCACCTTGACATACTTGGTGGTATCGTTCAGGTAAATCTTGTCGCCAGCGACAGTCATCTTGGTGTCGTCCTTAGCCAGATCGTCACCGATCGCAGCGGGCGCCTTGCTGTTGGCAATCACGGTATAGGTATTGCTGCCGGTATATGCCTTGGCCGTATAGCTGCTGCCGCTCTTGGAGAAGGTGAACAGGCCCTGAACCGTCTTGAAGTTATCCGTAAACGTAGGAGTTCCATCAATACCCAGAGCGGTCATAGTAGCAGAATCGGAATCCCTTGATCTGGAACTCAGTCACAGTGCCTTCCTCGATGGAAACAGCCTGTGCATAGTAAGTGGTGTAGCGGCTCTGATCACGCACCACGCCGGTGACATAATACACGTCGGTGATCTTAGCGGCTTCGCCTTCATCAATACCGATAACATAACCGTTCTTATCAGTGTAAACAGTGTAGTCGGTATCATCCAGATTCAGGGTCAGGCTGCCCATAGCGGTAGCAGTGGTAGCACCAGCATCCACCAAGGCATGCAGAGACATTTCCGTGCCGTCCAGGCTGATGTTTGCCTTGGAACCGCTGTTATACTTGGTAATCTTGCCGGTCTTGGCCTCTGCCACATAGGAATCCAGAACCACGCTGCCGTTGCCGCCCTTCAGGGCCACGGCCAGGACGGTGCCTTCCTCATAATCGGAAGTATAACCGGCCAGTTCCTTATCGGAATTGTTGTCATAGCGGTCATAATAGGTGCCGCCGAGGCTGTTCTCGTTCAGGTTCTGCAGCGTGATGCTGGCAGAAGCGCCCTGCTTGGTGTAAGTGCTGGACAGGCCAGTCTCAATCTCATCAATCTGAGCCAGGCTGTAGCGCAGCACGGCGATCGTCTCGATCTCGTTGTCATCGTTCATGAAGACTTCGATCTCATCGCCAGCCTGCAGATCCAGGTCAGCCAATGCCTTGTAGCTGGTAGCAGACTGCTTGTCGCCATTGACGTAAACAGCGATCTTGGAGGCCACGTCATCCTCGCTGTAGTTCATGTAGTCGCTGTCGGTCACAATAGCTTTCTGCGCATCAATGCTCTTGTTCAGCACGATGGAATCATCTGCCTCGTCACCATAGGTTCCAACGGTATCACCATCGTAAACCCAAGTGGTAGCGGGACGGCCGAAGCTGTCAACCTGATCTGCGCTCTTGGTGGAAACCTTCAGATCCTTGCAGTACTTTTCAGCAAACTCAACAGTGTAGTAACCATCAGCGGTCTTCTCATCGCTGATGCTGGTAGCGTCTGCCTTGACCTTGGAGGTCACGGGAGTTGCCTTGGTAGCGCCATTGTTGATGGTGATGTCGCCAATGATGATGTCGCCGCCCTTGTCCTCATACTCCACCAGAGTGGCCTTCATGGCATTGAATGCCATCTGAGCGGCCTGCTCACGGGTCAGGTTGTCGGACAGAGAAAGCTTCTCCATGCCGTTGTCCAAATCAACATCGTCGCTCAGCGCCAGTTTGGCAGTCTTGATGGCCCATTCATTGCCCACCAGTTTTTCGATCTTGGGATCGTAACCCAGGGCCACCAGCATCATCTTCGCAAACTGGGTGCCCAGCACGGGAGCAGTGGGGTTGAAACGGCCGTTGCCGTCGCCGGCAATAATGCCTGCATCGGTGCAGTAAGCGATTGCGCCAGCACTCCAGCGGTTGGCTGCCACATCGGCATAGGGCGCGATGGTAGCCGTCAGCTTGTCGGCCTTCTCCTGGCCCCACCAGCATGTAGGTGATGATCTTCGCAGCCTGTTCACGATTCAGGGGTTGCGTCGGGGTTGAAGTTATTGCCGTCGCCGCCATTGAAAATGCCGGCAGCAGTCATAACATCGACCGCCTCTTTGTAAGTGACTTTGGAATAATCCTTGTAGTCACTCGCGTCCGCGGCAAAGGCGGCGGTCATCAGGCTCAATGCCATGGCCAGCGCCAGCACCAGGGACAGAACCTTTTTCAGATTCTTCATGGTTCGGTAGTCCTCCTTTTTTGATCGTTTTGCTCCAAAAGTGATCCAATTCGGCACAAATAACCCGTTTTTCCTCCAAAATACCGGCTTATAAATACCGCATAGCACCTCTTTGACCGCAAAGCAAAATCCCGGAAAGCCGCGCCACAGCGGCCTTTCCGGGATTGCAAAACGTATGGATGTTCAATTTGGTAGACATTTCGACGGCAGATGCTGTCGCTACTCTACCTCCATCTCTTGTCCCCAGCTGTTTTTCTTTCCCATTTGGGTAGACATCCGGTAGACATGGTAGACAGCGGCTGGAAGAATCTGGTTAACTTTTATATCGTACTGATTTGTTATTTAAAAACAAAGCCCCCACCGGCCATAGACCAGTGGGGGCTTTTCTAAAATTAATCTTCTTTTGCGCGCTTTTTCAGCGACAGATAGCGGTTCTTTGCCTGCTTTTCCGCCACAGCCATCAGCTCTTTTTGCACGTTCAGGGAACGTAAAGGTTAGCGAGGAATAACGATGCTCGCCCATCACAAAACGGCGGTAGCTTTCGTTCGGTTCCTTGCTGTCAAGCTGAAACGGATTGGTATCACGGCGCGGATCATAGCGGAACAAGTGCCAGTAACCGGCCTTGACCGCATTTTCCATTTCCGTCATGGATTTGCTCATGCCGGCCTTGATACCATGATTGATGCAGGGAGCATAAGCAATGATCAGCGACGGCCCATCGTAATGCTCCGCCTGGATAAAGGCTTTCATACACTGCTCATAGTCGGCACCCATGGCCACCTGCGCCACATACACATAGCCATAAGACATGGCAATGGCCGCCAGATCTTTTTCTTAATCAGTTTGCCGGAGGCTGCAAACTGCGCGGTGGCTGCTGTGGGTGTCGCTTTGGACGCCTGACCGCCAGTATTGGAATACACTTCAGTGTCAAATACCAGCACGTTCACATTCAAGCCGGAAGCCAGCACATGATCCAAACCGCCGTAACCGATATCATAGGCCCAGCCGTCGCCGCGAAAAAATCCATACAGACTTATAGGCCAGATATCTTTGTGATCCAAAATATATTTGCACTGCTCGGCATAGGCCGGATCGGTATTCTTTTCGCACTTTGCCACCAGCTTATCGCCCAGTTCACGGAAGCTGCATAGTCGTCCCGCTCAGCCAGCCAGCGGTTCGCAATTTCGGCAAAGGCCATATTCTTAGCCAGCTCTGTAATGACACTGTGCAGTTTGGCCCGGCGCTGACGGACAGCCAGTTTCATACCATAACCAAACTCGGCATTGTCCTCGAAGAGGGTTTTGCCCCAGGCGGGGCCGCGGCCCTGACTGTTTACCGTATACGGGAGAGGTGCGCTGCCGCCCCAGATGGAGGAGCAGCCGGTAGCGTTGGCCACATACATGCGGTCGCCGAACAGCTGGGTGACCAGCTTGGCATAAGGCGTTTCACCACAGCCGCCGCAGGCACCGGAAAACTCCAGCAGCGGACGGTGGAACTGCGCCTTCTGGTCAAATTGTCGGGGAACCGCAAGTCTTTATCGGTAAAATGCTTGAGAGCATAATCGTAAATCTCCTGCTGGCTCGGTTTCTTCTTCATGAGGGCATCATGTCGAGGGCTTTGTTCTTGGCCGGGCACACATTGGATGCAGGAACCACAACCGGTGCAGTCTACCGGCGAAACGGTAATGGCAAACTTATACTTATCCATGCCCTTTCCAATCATTCAGGTGCATGTCTTGGTCTTTCGGGGCGCCGGAAAGCTCCTCAGCACTGACGGCATAAGAACGGAGCACACCATGCGGGCACACCATCACGCAGCGGTTGCACTGGATGCAGTGACGGGGCACCCAAGTGGGGACGTCTACCGCAATACCACGGCGCTCAAACTGGGACGTACCCTGCGGCAGGGTTCCGCCAGGGCAGACTTCTTTCATGACAGACACCGGGATTTCGTCGCCGCGCATGGCATTGGCAGGAATCATGACCTTTTCTACAAAAGCTGCCAGATCGGGCCGATCCGTATCGATCTGTACCTTAGCCTTCTTATCCTTTGCGGTTTTCCACTCTTCGGGGATTTCGATCTTGCGCAGAGCATTGAGACCTGCATCAATGGCCTCACAGTTCATATTGACGATGGACTCGCCCTTATGGCCGTAGGTTTTGACCACTGCGTCTTTCATATACTCCACTGCGTCACCAATGGGATAATATTGGCCAGCTTAAAGAACGCGGACTGGAGCACCATGTTGGTGCGCTCGCCCAAGCCAATGTCGCGGGCCAGACTTAATGGCGTCGCAAGTATAGAATTCAATCTTGTTCTTGGCCAGATACCGTTTTACGGCAGCAGGCAGGTGGTCCTCAGATCCTCAGGCAGCCAGTCACAGTTAAGCAGGAACAAGTTCCGCCCTTCTTGATGTCCTGACGATGTCATATTTTTCGATATAGGCCGGGCAGTGGCAGGCCACAAAGTCCGCTTTTGGTGACATAGTACGTGGACTTGATGGGCTTTTGCCGAAGCGCAGGTGGGAAATGGTGACGCCGCCGGACTTCTTGGAGTCATACTGAAAGTAGGCCTGCACGTACTTGTCGGTGTGGTCGCCGATGATCTTGATGGAGTTCTTGTTGGCGCCCACGGTACCGTCGCCGCCCAGACCCCAGAACTTGCACTCGATGGTGCCGGGGGCGGCGGTGTTGGGACAGTTCTT
>VOFH01000429.1_pt1 | contig 32000 bp, 51 predicted proteins | sample 5384091 | NCBI WGS metagenome assembly VOFH01 (sample SAMN12384727, study PRJNA508395) | human gut metagenome | isolation source: healthy gut G | host: Homo sapiens
TCATACTAAATGTGGGTTTGAAAAGAGTAATAATGGGTGCTACAATTAGCATAACTTTGAATTAAGTTATTACATATGAGGGGAGAGAATGAATGTATCAGTGTCCTAATTGTGGCGGACGGTTAATTTTCGATATATCGTCACAGTCGATGTTATGTGAGCATTGTAATACACATTATAATCCATATAAGCTTGGAGAAGGAAATTCGGCTGAAGAAAATAAGGAGTATGATGTTACGGTATTCAAGTGTCCGCAGTGTGGCGGTGAAATTATGAGTACAGATAATACGATTGCTGATTTCTGCAGCTTCTGTGGAGCATCTACAGTTCTGGAAAGCAGAATTTCCAAAGAACTCCGTCCGGGATATATTATTCCGTTCAGCAAAACCAAGCAGGATTGTAAGAATCAATATAAGAAGATGATGAAGCGTGCATGGTTTGCACCTAAGGAATTAAAAGATGAAAAATATATTGATGGTTTCAGGGGAATCTATATGCCATACTGGGCTTATCATGTATCACAGAAAGGTCCTGTTGTATTAAGAGGAGAGAAAAGCAAAAGACGGGGAGATTACATTTATACGGACCACTTTAGTATTAACGGTGATATGGACTGTCAGTATAAGGGAATATCGTTTGATGCGTCATCTTCATTTGATGATAATATAAGTGAGGCGATTGCACCGTATGATGTTAAGAATATGGCGGGATTTACGCCGGCATTTCTTAGCGGATTTTATGCTGATACGGCAGATGTAGGGTGTGATGTTTATATGAATGATGCAATTGATATGGCTGGTGAAGAGACATATGATTATGTATCCAATAATATCCCGCTCGGAGGGGTATCACTTCATGAAACAGAAAGTACTATTAAATCAAAATGTAATGCGGTGATTGAGTCTGTTGACAGGACATTGTATCCAGTGTGGTTTCTGTCGTATAGGAACAGGGACAGAGTTGCATATGCAACGGTCAATGGTCAGACTGGAAAAGTATCGGCAGATTTACCGGTTTCTATTGGCAGATATTTTGCTGGGTCAGCACTTCTGGCTGTTCCGATATTTATATTACTCAATATGTTCTTCACATTAAGACCGAAGGTAACACTTAATGTTACAGCTGTAATAGCACTAATTACAATTATATTGTATGTGTTTGAACTGGGAAAAATAAAGAGACGGGACCAGAAGCTTGATGACAGAGGCTCATGGGAAGAATCAAAGCTTTCCAGCCGCAGATATAAAGCCGGAACAGATAATGATAATCTGGCAAAACAGATGGCTGATGGCAGAAATAATGCAAGGATTAACAGTAAGTAAGTAAGAAAAAAAAATAAAATGGCACCATTGTTGAAGGTTGTTGTTATATTTGCAATATGCATGGTTGGAATTCCTAATTTTATGTTTGCTTTTTCTTTATTCAGTGCAGTATTTTCAGTGGGTTCTTCTTTTTCGTCAGTGCGGCATGCTTTGCTATAGGCGTTATTATTACGCTTAGTAATTGCAGGACATATAAAGAAGTATCAGGAGGAAAAAATGTGCCGGGAAGTGTAGGTGCACTTGTAGCATTGGCTGTTTCAACACTGATTCTGCTTATTAATCCGGTATCTGACCTTTTTTATTATGGTGCAGTTATATTTGTGCTTGCTTCGCTGATGTTTACACTTGTTGAGCTTATTAAGTATTACAATGTGCTTGCAACAAGAAGACTGCCACAGTTTGATAATTACAAGGGAGGTAATGATAATGCGTAGAAAAATAACATTTTTACTGACCTTTCTTGTAGCAGTTCTAAGTATCGCATTGGCAGGAGGCAGAGTATATGCTGATACAGGCTATGAGGTTGAAGATTATGCTAATCAGGATTTCTGCTATGTTAATCCGGATACAGGCTATGAAGCAGTGATTGTTGATGATGCATTTCTTTTATCAGTTGCTGAGAAGAACATGCTTCTGGATAAGATGAAATTAATTACCACTTATGGTAATGTTATGTTTAACTCTATAAGCTATAACAGCACTTCGACAGAGAGTTATATTAAGTCTCTGTACAGAGAGAAAATATGGCTCTGAGAGCGGAACGATATTCGTTATTGATATGGATAACAGAAATATATGGATACATAGTAATGGTGCTATTAACAGGACAATTAATAAGGCGTATGCAGAAACAATTAGCGACAATGTGTATACTTATGCATCTGATGCAGACTATTATATATGTGCGATGAAGGTATATGAGCAGGAATATACGCTGCTTCAGGGAAGAAAGATTGCACAGCCAATGAAATATATAAGTAATGCATTGCTTGCAGTTGTTATTGCAGTTGTCATTAATTATATAATTGTGCGTGTGTACTCCTCAAAGAGGAAGGCATCAACCAAGAGCCTTATGAATGGATTGTTTGAGTACAGGGCATTTAATAATTGTAATGTTATATTTACACATCAGACAAAAACATATTCTCCACGAGAATCAAGTTCTGGCGGTTCGTCAGGCGGAGGAGGCGGAGGCGGCTCATCCGGCGGCGGTGGAGGAAGTGGCGGCGGCCACAGCTTCTAACACGGTGGGCGTTTAGGAACAGTGTAAATCAAGACAGAGAAACCTTTTGAGTTTTCTCTGTCTTTTTTTAGTGAAACAGTTTACAATACATTTATATCAAAATGCAGTGAGGAACTTATAATGAACAGAATTCTGATTGTTGAAGATGATAAAGATATAAGCAGGGAGCTTAAGGAACTGCTGGAAAATTCAGGGTATGAAGCGGTTGTACTGACTGATTTTAAAAATGCATGTGACAGTATTATTGCTGCAGAGCCTGACCTGGTACTACTTGATATCAATATTCCGTATATGAATGGGGAAATGCTTTTACAGCAGTTAAGGAGTAAATCAGATGTGCCGGTTATTATGGTTACAAGCAGGGATTCAGAGGCTGACGAGGTGCTTTCCATGAGTTATGGGGCAGACGATTATATAACAAAGCCGTATAATCCGACAATACTTCTGTTAAGGATTAATGCGGTATTTAAGCGGCTTGGTGCGAAGTCAGATAATACAACAGCTTACCGTGGAATGGAAATACTTCCGCACAAGGGTGTTATTAAGTATAAGGATGATGAGATAACTCTTACTAAAAATGAAATGACAATATTCATGTATCTGTTATCACACAGGGAGCATATAGTTTCAAGAGATGAGCTTATGACTGAGCTGTGGAACAATGAGGAGTATCTTAATGACAATGCACTGACTGTTAATATAAGCAGATTAAGGGCAAGATTTAAAGATATAGGCATAGAAGATGTTATTGAGACAAGAAAAGGTCAGGGATATATTCTCGTATGAAGTCAGGAAAATATATTAAAGACAGACTGTATTCAATGTGCATATTTGTGGCAATGCTTATCATAAGCGTACTTATGATGGCGGCATTCAAGGTGTCTGTCCAGTTAATAATTGCAGAAATATTTATAATGATAATATGCTATATTGCAGTTGTGCTGGCAGATTATTACCACAGAAAGAAGTTCTATGACGAACTGGAGATTAACATAGCTGCACTTGAAGAAAAATATCTTATTACAGAGACACTTGTCAGGCCGGCTTTCTATGAAGGGCAGATTTTCTATGATTCTGTGAGTGACATAGACAGGTCGATGACGGAGAATGTTAAACGATACAGGCAGGGAATGGAGCAGTTCAAAGAGTATGTTGAAATGTGGATTCATGAGATAAAGCTTCCGATAGCCTCACTTACACTTATGCTTCATAATAACATGGATAAATGTGATAAAGAATTTGCGGACAGGATGAATACGCAGATTCGCAGAATCAATAACTATATTGAGCAGATTCTTTATTATGTGAGAAGCGAAAATGCAGAAAAAGACTATATAATTAACGATGCCAGACTGTCTAAGATTATAAGTAATGTAGCATTAAAGAATAAGGATGATCTGCTTGAAAATGATATCACATTTGAAGTGAGCAATGCAGACAGGATTGTTCTTACAGATGCAAAGTGGATGGAATTCATGCTTAACCAGATAGTGAATAACAGCATAAAGTACAAGGATAAGACAAAGACAGAGTCGTATATAAAGATGTCGGCAGCAGAGGATAAGAAATGTATTGTTCTTGATATACTGGATAATGGAATTGGTATAAATGCGTCTGATTTGCCGAGAGTTTTTGACAAATCATTTACAGGGGAGAATGGAAGAGAGTTCTCCAAGGCAACAGGAATGGGACTTTATATTGTAAAGAAGCTTTGTGACAAGTTAGGACATGCCATAACCATTGAGTCGGTAAAGGGCGAATATACACGGGTGAAGATTACATTTTATAAGAATGATTTCTATAAGGAGATAACAGACAGCAATGAAAGTGGCAGTATGTGATGACAACAGAGAGTTCTGTGAGAAGGAACGGACGACTATAAAAGATGTATTTAAGCAGTATTTTCAGGAGAAGATTGTCAGGTGGATATCTACAATGACGGTCAGACAATTATTAGTAATTATTCAGACAATGCTTATGATATGGTATTTCTTGACCTTGAACTGGGTGATGAGAATGGATTTGATATTGCGGAACAGATAGTATTAATGAATAATGACGCAATTATAATATTTGTTACATCTCATGAGAATCTGGTTTATGAAGCATTCAGATTCAGACCGCTTGGGTATATAGTTAAAGACAGATTTGACCGTGAATTTACAAGAATGATGGTAAAGATAGTTGATAAACTGATAAAGATGAGGCAGGTAATAGAACTGGGTGGAGAGAAATTCTATGTTGACAGGGTTGTTTCAATTGCAACGCAGAAAAGGAAGATATGCGTCAAAAGTCTTAAAGGAGAAATATTATTGGCAGATTCATATACCAGGCATGTTGCAGAACTTGAAAAATATGGATTTGTGCAGTCAAGCAAGGGCGTGCTTATTAATATGAAATATATTAAGAGCATTGATGAAGATAACGATGTATTTGTGATGTATAATAACGAGCGTGTTCCTATAAGCAGGCGCAGGAAGAAAGATGTCATAGAAGAATACAGAAAATTCATGTTTGATAATAACAGGTAGGAAACAGGTATGATGGATATAATTAATATAGTGCTTACATGTGTATTCCTGTGTGTAATGAATACAGGTGTAATATTTATTATGGACAAGATAAGGAAGCTGACGGGAGATAATATAATACATGTGATTAAGATGGTTCTGTTAGTGGGTGCAGGGGCAGCAGTCTATATAATGACATATTATGGAATTAATCAATGGGTGATAATGGAACTAATGATTATCATTGCCATTCTGATTGTGCAGTATATAGAACAGATAACAATTAAGGTAATACTGGAAATATCACTGATAAATTGTATCGGAATAGCCATATTATCTGCTAATCAGGTTGATATAATAGCAATATGTATCGTATATCTGATTGTGGAATTATATATGTTTGTAGTCTATCTGTCTGCAATAATTATAAAATACAGGGAATTGGATAATCTGGAAATGATGTTCATACAGATATGTGTAAGTTCAGTGCTGGCGGGATTATTCTTTAGAACAGGCATATATGACACATATAATTATGGGGTAGAGACCGCTGGAATATTAATTGTGACAGTTTTAACATTTGAAATAATCGGACATTGGATGCAGGACTTTTTTTTTAACAGGACTGAGGAGATTAATAAAAGAACGGAATATGCTAACGAACAGTTTGAGGTTGAACGTGTCCAGAAAATGTATGAAGAAAGCAGAAAGTTAAGACACGACCTTAAGCAGTGCCTGACTTCTGCAATTGGTTATATGGATGACAACAATTATGATAAGGCAGAAGATTTCTTAAAGAATATTATGAGTGAGAAAATCAATTCATATGCTTATAGAAAATACTGTGATAATAGAACGCTCAACTATATTCTTAATGATAAGAATGATAAATGTGAAAAGCAGAATATAGCATTTACATGTATGGTACTTGGTCAGGTTGGACTGATTGATGATATAGATATGTGTATTCTTGCCGGAAATGTAATTGATAATGCCATTGAGGCAGCAGCAAAATGCAGTGATCCGTATGTCAATGTTGAGATAACAAGCAGAGGTGGAATATTTATGGATGTGGAAAATCCTGTTAAAGAAACATTTCTTAACAGAAAGAATCCGTTCCTGACTACTAAGCTTGATAAGAATAATCATGGAATTGGTACGAAGAGCATAAGGGATATTGTTGCCAAATATAATGGGGAAATCAGGTATGAGGAAAAGAATGGAAAAGTAACATGTCATATATTCCTTTCAACCAAATATGTAAAAAAAGATAAAGATTAATTACCACTTGTGCAGAAAAACGACCGATTGTGCATATGCCATTGAAATTGATAAATATAAAAGATACATTGAAGCAGACAGGTACTTATGTATCTGATTAAAATCAAAGGAGGATTTCTTTATGGATTTAAAGAAACTAACAGGAAAGCTGACAACAATAGTTGCAGCAGGAGCAATGGTAATGTCAATTGGTGGTGGTGTAGTGTGGGCTAATAATTGCAAAGATGCTTATGCTAGAATGGCATTTGATGAAGCTGCGGGGGATTATCTGGATTATACAGAAGGAAGAGATAAGGAAGATACATCATGCGGATATATTAAAGGAAAAACTTCTTCAAATGGGTATTCATTCAATGCTACTCTTGTAGGGTCAGATGGAGAACATTCTCATAATTATTATGAAAATTTTGATTTGATTGACTATGATGTTTTTCCGGGTGATGAGATATGGATGTATAACTATGTCAAGGAAAATGGATATGATGGAGCAGCGATGAAGTGTGAAAGTAATACTGGTGCTGAATATTCAGTTGATTTTTTATGGAGTCCTGATAGCGTATAAATTTGATTGAATTGTTTATTAGAAAAGAGGTTGTATATCGGATAATGTTATACAATCTCTTACTTAAAAGGTGGATAAATGAAGAAGAAAATAAAAAGTGTAGTAATAAGCATAGTAGTTATAATAGTATTGTTGTTATCAATTTTAATAGGAGTTAAAAATGGTACAATAGAAAAATTAACAAAAGAAATGCCGACGCTTTCAACAAGTCAGACGGAAACAGAAAAATCGGAAGTAAATGTTAATAGGGATTCAACAGAGAGTAAAACATATCAAGAAATAGAGATTGCTGAATATGGAGAAGAGTTTGAAATAAAGAGAGAAATAGACATAAATCGTAAGTATGATGAAAATGATAGAACTACATATAACATATTTCATGTAAGAATTAATGATTGCAAGATATCGAGACAGTGTGATTTTGATATTAATAAGTTGGATTTTGGATTGCAGAATAAGAAAGAGAGTTTGGATGTAAACAATAATTTTATATCAGATTTTTATTATGCAACAGTAGAATTGGAGATAACAAAGGATATTGATGATAATGATGTGATGGATTATATGAATGTTTTTCAGACGACTTGGCCTATATTAAAATTGAATAGCGATGGAACAACACAGTCATTTAAAACTAGTGCATGTGTTGGCTCTGATGCGGAAACTAATCAAATTGGAAAAACAAATTTTAGCTTTGAAAAAGGAGAAACAAGAACATTAATATTATATTATATATTGTCGGATGAAGAAGTCGAAAATGATAAACTTGTTATAAGTTTTAGTCTTAAAAATTCACCATTTATAGGTCCATTAGCAATTGTACATGAACCAGAAGCAAATTAAATATGTTAATCTTTTTACAAAATAGTTACCGCTCGTGCGGAAAAACAACCGCTTGCGCATATGCTCTTGAAAAGAAGTGAATAGGGAATTACATTAAGACTGTATGTTGATGAAATTCAATGTACAGTCTTTTTAGTATAAGGAGCAGATATGAAGAAGAAAATAAAAAGTGCAGTAATAAGTATAACAATTATAGCGGTAGTGTTATTGTCAATTCTAATAGGGGTTAAGAATGGAGCAATAGATAAGTTGACAAAAGAAATGCCGACACTTGCAACAAGTCAGACAGAGACAAAGAAGTCAGCAGAAAATGAGTCTGAAAAAAATGAAAGCAGTAACTCTTCTAGGGTAAGAAATTCTAGAAAAGAGATATAGTAAATATAGGACAGGAGTTTGAATTAATAGATTGGGATATAAGATATGGATATGATGAAAATAATAGAGATACATATAATGTTTTCAATGTAACCGTAAAGTCAGTAGATATATCAAGAGAATGTGATTTTGATATAAATAGGATTGATTATGGATTGACAAATAAAAAAGACAGCATGGATGATAATAATAATTTCATATCAGACTATTATTATGTAACTGTGAAATTAAATGTTAACAAAGATATTAATGATCATGATGTACCGCCAGATGGAGAAATAAGTATGTTCCAGACAATGTGGTATATAGGAAAGATAGATAGTAATGGAACATTACAGCGTCTTAGTAATAGTGGAGCTGTTGGTTCAGATGTATCGGATAAGCATGGAAATGTATATTTTGAAACAGGAGAAACTAAAACAATAACATTATATTTTTTAATAACTGATGAAGAATTTAAAAATGAAACATTAGCAATAGATTTTCATATTTACGGGTCTCCAGATAGAGGAACTTTAGCAATCATACATGAATCAGAAGCAAATTAAATAAGTTAAGTACTCATGCATTTGATTAAAATTTAAGGGGCATTCTAATAGGGAGAAGATATGAAGAAGAAAATAAAAAGTGCAGTAATAAGTATAGTTGTTATTGCGGTATTGTTATTGGCAATTCTAATAGGGGTTAAGAATGGTGCATTAGATAAGCTGAAAAAAGAAATGCCGACACTTGCAACAAGTCAGACAGAGACTGAAAAGTCAGCAGAAAATGTAAAAATGATTCTACAGAAAGTAAACCTTATCAAGGAATAGAAGTTGCTGGGTATGGGGAAGAGTTTGAAATAAGGAGAGAAATAGACATAAATCGTAAGTATGATGAAAACGATAGGACTACATATAATGTATACCATGTAAGAGTCAAAGATTGCAGAATATCAAGACAGTGTGATTTTGATATAAATAGGATTGATTATGGTTTGACAAATAAGAAAGACAGCATGGATGATAATAATAATTTTATATCAGATTATTTCTATGTAGCTATCGAATTAGAATTAACTAAAGATATTAATGATAATGATGTGGATGATTATTATAATGTTTTCCAGACTTCATGGTTTATAGAAAGTTTGAATGACGATGGAACATTTGAACCTATTAAAAATGCAGGAACGGTTGGTTCAGATGCAGAAGCCAATAAAATTGGAAAAACAAATTTTAGTTTTGAAAAAGGAGAAACAAAAATTTAATATTATATTGTATATTTACAGATGAAGAAGTTGAGAATGACATAATTGCATTGAATTTTCATCTAAGAAATTCACCGTTTATAGGACCATTAGCAATCATACATGAACCGGGAGGAAAATATGAAAAAATTAATTAAAATAGAAATGGAAAGAGCATTTAAGAATAAGATGCTTATAATATCTGTAGTAATAGGATTAGTTATTGTTGGATTTAATATATGGAACGAGATTATTCCAGCAAGAAAAACATTAGATAAACTGCTTGAGATGGGAAAATACAGCGGTATACAGCTTCCGGGATTGTATATGAAGTGGATGGGGGTAAGACCAGGTTCATATGTATTTCTTTATTACTTTATTATGCCGCTGCTGACAGCATTGCCATATTCTATAAGCATATTGATGGATGTGAAAAAGCATTATGTTAATAATATATTTACAAGAATTGATAAAAGAGGTATTACAAAGCGAAGCTTTTTGCCCAGTTTATAGTAGGCGGTTTTGTGGCAAGCTTTCCGCTTGTTATATCATTTGTTGTGACAGCTATGATTTTGCCAGCTTTTAAGCCAGAATCGGTCAGCTCACAGTTTAATTTCTCGAAACTGTCAGTTTTTGGAGATTTATTTTTTAAAGCACCGTTTGCAATGGCTGTTATAGTATTTTTATTTGCATTTGTGGGATTTGGACTAATTAACTGTATTGCATACATATTTGCTGACCTTGTAAATAACAGGTTTATGGTCGCACTTACACCATTCATGATATATTTCTTTTTATTATATTGTTTGTTCATCTATTGGAAGAGATGGCCCTATGGAATATCTGACAGCATCCAAACTGCGTTATTCTGAACTGAAATTTATGATAATTGATATGGTGATGTTAATAGTGCTGATAACAGTATCGTATTTTGTACGAAGCAGAAGAAAGGATGCAATCTGATATGAAGAAGAAAATATTAATAATAGCGTTAGTATGTATATTGGCGGGAGTGGCAGCGTTCTATATAGTTAAAGTCAATAAGATGTATCCACAGGGAAGTGTAACTGAATATGAGCTTAATGAATCGGTTGAATTGAATGGATATTCGGCATCTGTCAGCAGTTATAAGGTTATGTCAATTGAAGATTTTTTGAATGAGTATGGAATTGATAAAAGAAAAGACATAAGTGATGAGCAGGATGATTTATATGTGATGGTTGCTGAATGTACTTTAGATATAGCGGGTGAGATGAAAGGATTTCCTTATGCAGATATCAGACTGGCATCGGGAGCTTTCTCGCAGGGAATATCTAATGATTATATAAGAGATATTAACAAAGAGGTTAATTTTTCTAAGTTTGAGCAGGGAACAAGCATTACTGTAGATATACCTTTCCTTATCCACAGCATATCATTTCCTCACAGCATAAATGCTGATAAGCTGAATAAAGAAGAATGGCAGTTGTATTTCTCAGTAACTCCGGGTAAGTATGTGAGAATGGGTAAATAATATGTGGAATGAATTGAGAAGAAGATATGTTAATACAGAAATGCTGTTCTGGCTTGCAGGAGCAGTTATTTCCCAGGAAGTTCTGCTTACAATTTTCTTAAGGTCTTTACAAAGAAATGCGTCGGGAACACCGTGTGTATTAGATGTATTGACCTGTATGTCACAGAATTATGTGTTTCCACTGATGATGATTATAGCAGCTGTCTGCAATCAGAGAATGATGAAATGCGACAGAGATCCAATGATAATTCTGAAATACAGTTCGAGGGCAGGAATATATCTGTGGCAGAGTATCTGTACGATAGTGTATTCGGCAGTGCTGTCGTTAATATATGAACTGGCTGCAATTGCATATGCAGCAACTAAGTTTGATGTATTTTTTAACTGGAACAGTTATTCAAGTTATAAATTAACGAATATGGATGTATTGCCGGCAGGTCAGGTAACAGGTATGCAGGTAATGTTTGTTTACTGGATATTAATGGCTTTGATGATTGCAATAACATGTTTTATAGGAATTATATGCGAGATTATATTTTCATCAGATGTTATATCAGGTGCGGCTGTTATTATATTTGCAGGAGTAGATATATTTATACCGCTTACCTATCATAAAATGATTATATTCGGGGCTGCATGGTATAGTTACAAAGAGTGCGCCAGAAAGCTTGGCATAGCTGCTTTAATTATGGCTGTTCTGATTATTGCAGGTCTTATTCTTCAAAGAAAGCGTGAGTATTATGAATATAAAAAGAAGATGAGTAACAAAAAGTATAAGAGGCGTTATATGGCATGATATTGCAAGAGGTTTCTATGCTGACAGATTCAGATATTTAATTGCTGTTCTTATGCTTGCCGGAGTGCTGATAATATTAGGAAATCATGAATTTGGAATGATGGATACGATATTCTTTATTCAGGAGGTTATGATCCTGTTCTTATTATTAAGGAGGGAAAGATTGTATTTCCTTTTTGTATGGATGCTGATTCAGTTTCTTGTGCCATTCATGATATACAGTTATTGCAATGATGACTGTGAAGGCGTAGGGATTGATTTTCTTATGAAATGCAGAAGCAGAAGATTATGGTGGAACAGTAAATGTCTGTGGAACTGCCTGACTGTACTTTCTGTATATGCAATTGAGTATGCAACAGCATTTGTATATGGATTATGTAATGGAAATCTGAGTATGAAGGTTAATTATGAGCTTTTTGAAAAGATTAGTAATAAGTCTGTTCCGGATAATCCGGCAAATGTGTGGATTATAGTGTATATGCTTGTAATGCCGGTTGTTGTTTCTTTGGTAACAGCACTGGTTCAGATGACAATCTCCATGTTTACGAATCCGATGATTGGCATGCTCGCAGTTATGGCATGGAATGTTATGTCAGTATTTATAAACAATCCGCTTATGATAGGAAATAATTCTATGGTGGTAAGAAGCAGTGTGTATAATGCACAGAGAATACAGGTATGGCAGTCAGTCGCAGTATGCATTGTCGTGTATATTGTTGTGTATGTGGCAGGTATGATTGGATTTAATAAAAAAGATATTCTTGTGAGGGAGGATTAAAAATGTATATTAAAATAACAGATGTTAATAAGACAATAAAGAAAGCACCAATATTAAGGGATATCAATCTGGAATTCACAGGTGGAAAGGTATATGGATTAAGAGGAAAGAATGGTTCGGGAAAGACTATGCTTATGCGTGCAATATGCGGGCTTATTACTCCGGATTCAGGAATAATTGATATTGATGGAAAGATACTTGGAAAAGATATATCTTTTCCGGAAAGTATAGGCGTGTTAATTGAGAATCCTTCATTTATAGGTAATTATACAGGGCTTAAGAATCTTAAGGTGCTGGCATCTATTCAGAACAGAGTAAGCGATGAACAGATTAGAAAGGCACTTAAGGATATAGGACTTGACCCTGATGATAAGAGAACTTACAGAAAGTATTCTCTGGGAATGAAGCAGAAGTTAGGAATTGCGGCAGCAGTTATGGAAAATCCTGATATTATTATTCTTGACGAGCCGATTAATGCACTTGATGATGTCAGTGTTGAGAAGGTTCATGATATATTAGAAAACAGAAGAAAAGAGGAGCGGTAATAATTATTGCATGTCATGATAAGGAAGAACTTGACCAGTTATCTGATGAGATAATAGAGATATCAGATGGCAGAATTATCAATAAAACCTGTTAATAGTATCATTACATAGTACCGGAGTAATGTTACAAAATTGTAATGTTCCGTAATATTGAACAAACGACACCGGATTAGTTAAGTGGTAAAACATAATTAATCTAAATGAAAGGAAATTATTATTATGGAAACAATACTTAAGATTGATAACATTGAAAAGTATTATGGAAACAAATCAAGCCTTACCAAAGCGATTGACAATATTTCGTTTGAGGTTGGAAAGGGAGAATTCGTTTCTATAATGGGAGCGAGTGGTTCAGGAAAGACGACTCTTCTTAACTGTATATCAACACTTGATAAGGTGACTACAGGTAAGATATATGTCGGAGACAATGAAATTACCCAGTTAAAGGGTAATAAGTTTAACAAGTTCAGAAGAGAGGAGTTAGGCTTTATCTTTCAGGACTTTAATCTTCTTGATACATTAACAGCATTTGAAAATATTGCACTGGCACTTTCTATACAGAATGTTCCGGCAAGGGAGATTGAATTAAGAGTAAGACAGACTGCAAGAGAGCTTGGCATTGAAGATGTATTAAACAAATATCCTTATCAGATGTCAGGCGGACAGAAGCAGAGAGTGGCAAGTGCAAGAGCCATTATTACGAATCCAAAGCTTATTCTTGCTGATGAGCCGACAGGAGCGCTTGACTCAAGGTCATCAAGGATGTTACTTGAGAGTTTTAATTTTCTTAATACTGAGCTTTCGGCAACAATTCTTATGGTAACACATGATGCATTTACAGCAAGCTACGCAGGCAGAGTGATATTTATCAAGGACGGTAAAATCTTCAATGAGATACGCAAAGGTGAATCTACAAGAAAAGAATTTTTGATAAAATCATTGATGTTGTGACATTGTTAGGAGGCGACCTTAATAATGCTCTTTAAGATATCTTTAAAGAACATCAGGAAGAGTTTAAAGGATTATACCGTCTATTTCTTCACTCTTATTCTTGGTGTTGCAATATTTTATGTGTTTAATGCAATTGACAGCCAGAGTGTTATGCTTGATGTAAGAGAAAATATGATGGATATTATTAAGCTCATGAATGACATGCTTTCAGGAGTGAGCGTATTCGTATCGTGCATACTTGGATTTCTGATTATATATGCAAGCCGTTTTCTTATTAAAAGACGTAATAAGGAGTTTGGCATATATCTTACACTTGGAATGAGCAAGAGAAAGATTTCAGTGATTCTTTTCTTTGAGACACTGCTTATCGGCATTGTTTCACTTGTGGCAGGGCTTGTTATTGGTACAATCCTTTCACAGTTTATGAGCGTGATTGTTGCTAATATGTTTGATGCTGATATGACTAAGTTTAAATTCATATTCTCAATGAAGGCATGCGTCAAGACTTTAATATATTTTGCAATTATGTATGTGTTAGTTATGATATTTAACACATTCAGTATCAGCAGATGTAAGCTTATTGATCTTCTCAATGCAGGTAAGAAAACTGAGAAGGTTACCATGAAGAACCCGGTTGTCTGCACAATAGTATTCGTCATAGGTGTTGGTATTCTTTCTTATGCATACTGGATGGTTACAAGGGGTGTTAGAACTTTAAATACTTTTGATAAAATAGGTATTCCTATTGCACTTGGCTGTGTTGCCACATTTTTAATATTCTGGTCAGTCTCAGGTTTTATGATAAGAATATTCACAAGTATTAAGAGTGTGTATTATAAAGGTGTGAACAGCTTTGTGTTAAGGCAGTTCTGCAGCAAGATTAACACTACTGTATTCTCGACAACTGTTATATGTATCATGCTTTTTATTACAATAAGCGTGCTTTCTGCAGCACTTTCAATGAAGGATTCGCTTTCAAAGGATCTGGACAGTATGTGTCCTGTTGATGTACAGTCTTGCAAAATATTCATATGATGCGATGAGCGAGGCATATGCCACATCACAGGATATGAATGAAAAAGACAGGGAAATGCTGGAAGATTCCAAAGTAAGTATAATAGAAACACTTAATAACAGTGGATTTGATGCGCAGAAGTATTTTAAGGATGTTGCAGAATATAATATATACAACACCGGATTGACAGTTAAAGATACATTAGGGGATATTAATACAGATGATTATCAGTTTATGGCAGATACTATTATGCCGGTAATGACTATTGGCGATTATAATTCTGTTGCAAGACTGTATGGTAATAGTACGTATGAACTTAATGACGATGAATATATTATAGTGGCAGATTATAAGAACATGGTAATGATAAGGAATCAGGCATTAAAGAAAGGAATTATATTATCTGTCAATGGAAAAGAGTATAAACCAAGATATAGTGAATGCATGGATGGTTTTGTACATATTGGTGTTCAGAATATGAATGACGGGATTCTTGTTGTGCCTGATAACGCGGTAAAACCACAGCAGGTACGTAATATGGGACTTAGTGCTGACTATAGGGCAGATACTAAGGAAGAAAGATATTCTATTGAAACACAATTAGACAATTTAATGAAAAATATATCATTTCAAACGAGTTTCATTAGCTGGAATTCCAGAATTGACCTGGCTGAAAGCAGTGTCGGGCTTGGAGCATTAGTTACATTTATTGCCTTATATTTAGGGATTATATTCCTTATAAGCAGTGCGGCAATTCTTGCTTTGAGAGAATTGTCAGACAGTGCAGACAATAAGGAACGATATGGAATGTTAAGGAAGCTTGGGGTTGATGAGAGAATGATTGATATGGCGCTTTTTAAGCAGATTGGCATATTTTTGCGTTTCCACTGATTCTCGCACTTATTCATTCTGTGTTTGGAATTAAGTTTATTAACATAATTCTTGCAACTATGGGAATGAGTTCAATGGCAGCATCTATTGGGCTTACACTGGCATTCGTTGCAGTTATTTATGGTGGATATTTCCTTATAACTTATCTGTGCAGCAGAAGCATTATAAGACCTGTAAGATAAGTTTTTCATTATTTCATTGTTTTTTAATATGTTTCTGTTATAATCTTCACATAGAAGTTGTTCGTGAACAACATGGAGGAATTTAATATGGAAACTAATATTTTGATAGAGAGTGGAACTAATGAGTTAGAGGTTCTTGAATTCACAATAGGGAATAATCATTATGGTATTAATGTTGCCAAGATTAAAGAGATTGTGCCATATAGTCCGGTTACACCGGTTCCGAATGCACATCCTAATGTTGAAGGTATTTTTATGCCAAGAGATATGATGATTACAGTTGTAGACCTTGCTAAAGTTATTAAAAGTGCTCCTTCAGGAGATATTTCGAAGGATATGTTTATTATAACTAATTTCAACAAATTGAATGTCGCTTTTCATGTACATACAGTTGTTGGAATCCACAGAGTATCATGGGCTGATATTATTACTCCAGATACAACAATAAGTACTGCTGACAACGGAATTGCCACAGGAATTGTTAAGATTAACGGTCAGCTTATTATTATTCTTGACTTTGAGCGTATTGTATCAGATATAAGTCCGGAGACAGGTCTTAAGACTTCTGATATTCTCAAGCTTGAAGGCAGACCAAGAAGTGAAGCACATATTGTCATAGCAGAGGATTCACCTCTTCTTATTAAGCTGATATCTGATTCACTTGTTAAATCAGGTTATGATAATCTTACATTATGTCATAATGGTCAGGAAGCATGGGATTTTATATCAGATGCCAAGGCAGGAAAAGTACCGCTTGATATAGACTGTGTTATCACTGATCTGGAGATGCCGCTTATGGATGGCCACAGACTTACAAAGCTTATTAAGTCTGATGACAAGTTAAAGAATATTCCGGTTGTTATATTCTCATCACTTATTAATGAACAGATGAGAGCAAAGGGAGAATCACTTGGTGCAGATGTCCAGTTGTCAAAGCCGGAAATCGGACTGCTTGTATCAGAAATAGATAAATTACTCAGATAATTTTCTTCATTTTACACTTCCTCTTATGGGACGCCGCCTGACATGGGCGGTGTCTTTTTTGCGCGAGCAGCGATGAGAGAAGATATGGAAAGTTCACAGTTGTGCTTGCACAAACTGTGAACTTTATATAGATTCTCGAGGAGCGCCGCGACAATGCCAGAACATAGTTCTGGCATATTGCTGCTCGCGAAAAACAGGTAGCGATGACAACCCTCTCAAAAGATGTTATAATCATATGGTTATGAAATGGAGGTACTTATGATTTATAATGATTTAATTGATGATATAAAGAGTGCAGATTATGTACTTTTTGGCTTGGGGAAAGAAATATATTCTTCTGATGATACAGAAATATATGACAATCTGAAAAAAGCTGTTTGCATCTATGGAACATGTGAATTACTTTATTGTGTCTACTGATAAAGCTGGTACGATCAGGAATTGTGGACTTAATGAAAGAAGAATTGTCTGTCCGGTCAATGAAAATAATGCTGAAGAAGAGGAAAAACAGTGGGATTTCTACAATAAATGGCTGTCATCCTCACTTGCAAAGAAGCTGGTTATTGTGGAACTGGGAGAAGATTTTTCTAACCCTAATGTTATAAGATGGCCATTTGAAAGAATTGTGATGATTAATCAGAAGGCTAAGATGTATCGTGTTCACAGTACATTTTACCAGATTCCTAAGGAAATCGGGGACAGGGCATGTGCTTTTGAGATGAATGGAGCACAGTTTATAAAAGAACTTGTAAAATGTTGTTAATAATCAATATTTATGATAATATTTTAGTATATTTTGATTGGATGGGAGGTAAGAATTTTGGCTGATAATGAACAGCAGGATGATTATCTTAGTAATATGCTTAATGCGCTGAATGAAAAGGAACAGGAGAGCCAGTCTTATAATGATCCAGAGACAATTGCAAGGCAGGCTAAAGAGAAACTTGAGGCTGAGAATGCTGTTAAAGAGGCTAATGAGCCAGAGCGTGAAGCTGATGCAGACGCTAAGTTAGAGGCGCTTCTTGATAATACTCCGCTAGAAGAGGCAGCGGAGGCAAAGTTGACATCAGATGATAATTCAGAACTTTCAGATGACGATATGAAAAGACTTATGAATATGAATCTTGATGATATTATTGATCATGTTAAGTCAGACAGTACGTCTATAGATGATCTGTTTGGAAGTTCTCCTGATAAAGAAACAGAACATAATGAAAAAAGTGCTGATACTCAGGCACAGACGATTAGTGCAGATGATAAGAAAAAAGTTAAAACCACAGAAAGAAGGCTTTTTCAAGAAGATTAAGAAAGTGTTCTTTGACAGTCTTGAGGATGATACAGAAACTGCAGAGAGTGCATCAGAAGCTGCAGAGGGTACATCAGAAGCTGTGGGAGAGAAAGAACGTATAGAAGAGAATGTAGTAAAAGAATCGTCTGATAAGGGAAATTCATCATCGGAGATGAACCTAAAGATGAGAATGAGCAGATTATAGAAGATGTGTTCGGAAATAAGAGTACGCTTGATGAGTCACAGGTTCCTAAGAAAGGCTTTTTTGCAAGACTTAAGTACAGGCTTGAACAGATGAAAGCAAAGCACATTGAAGAGGAGAAGGCTGAGGAAGAAGCTGAAAGACTTGAAGAAGAAGAAAAGCAGAAGAATAAGGAATTAAAGAAAGCTGCGGCGACAGAGTAGAAAGAGCAAAAGAAGCAGGCAGGAGAGGCTAAGAAAGCACAGAAGGCTAATAAACCTAAGAAGGTAAAGCCTAAGAAGGTAAAGAAACCGAAAGAACCACCTAAACCGCAGGATATTCTTAAGATAAAGCCTGTTTCAATTGTTATGCTTGTATTATTTGTAGCAGGTGTTTCGGTACTTATAAGTGTTTTAAGTTCAGGCTTTTATTATAACAACAGTGTTTCTCTGGCTAAAGATTATTACAGCAATGAGCAGTATGAGAAGGCTTATGATAAGTTAAGCGGAATAAAGCTTAATGGCAGTGATAAGACTCTTTATGAGCAGGCTTCAACAATTATGTATGTTCAGAAACAATATGATTCATATGAGAATTATATGAAACTTAACATGAAGACAGAAGCACTTGACAGCCTTATTAAGGGAGTGAACAGATATAATAGTCTTCGTCCGCAGGCACAGGAGTTAGGCATTGATAATAAGTTTACTGCTGTATATAAGCAGATAGTATTGGCTTTACAGGATACATTTAAGATATCTGAAACAGAAGCAATAGGATTATCATCAATGTCAGATACAGATTTTACTAATTATTATTACAGAATAGAAGAATACGGAAAGGCAGTACAATGATAGCAATTATCGATTATGACGCAGGTAACTTAAAGAGTGTTGAAAAGGCTCTGGTATCATTAGGAGAGGAAGTTTTAGTCTCAAGAGATTCAAGTGAAATCTTACAGGCTGAAAAGGTTATTCTTCCGGGAGTTGGTTCATTTGGTGATGCAATGAATAATCTTGATAAGTTCGGACTTGTTGATACTATTAAGAAGGTGACAGGTAATGGAACCCCATTCCTTGGAATATGTTTGGGATTACAGCTTTTATTTAAGGAAAGTGATGAGACTTCGGGGGCGGAGGGACTTGATATTCTTCCGGGAAAGATATTAAAGATTCCTGCTAAGGATGGTTTCAAGATTCCGCATATGGGATGGAATTCTCTTGATATTAAGCCTGAAGCGAGACTTTTTAAGGGACTTGAAGGTAATCCATATGTGTATTTTGTACATTCTTATTATCTTAAGGCAGCAGATGGGAATTGTGGTAGCAACTACGGAGTATACTACACATATTCATGCTTCGGTTGAAAGCGGCAATGTGTTTGCATGCCAGTTCCATCCTGAAAAGAGCAGTGATGTAGGACTTAAGATATTAAAGAATTTTGCGTCATTATAATTGCTAAAAGGAGTTGCTGATGTTTACTAAAAAGAATTATACCATGCCTTGACTGCAAGGATGGAAGAGTTGTCAAAGGAACTAATTTTGTTGATTTAAGAGATGCAGGGGATCCTGTAGAGGTTGCATCAATGTACGATAAATCAGGTGCAGACGAACTTGTATTTCTTGATATTACAGCTTCAAGTGATGGAAGAAACACAACTGTTGATCTTGTAAGAAGAGTGGCAGAAAGAGTGTTTATTCCGTTTACTGTAGGCGGTGGAATACGAAGCACAGATGATTTTAGGGTGCTTTTAAGAGAAGGGGCTGATAAGATATCTATTAATTCGGCAGCTATTATGAATCCACAGCTTATATCTGATGCAGCTGATAAGTTTGGAAGCCAGTGTGTTGTAGTTGCAATTGACGCAAAGAGGAATACTGATGGTCATTGGAGCATTTATAAGAATGGTGGAAGAGTTGATATGAATATTGATGCTGTTGAATGGGCTATTAAGGCAGAAAAGCTCGGTGCAGGAGAGATTCTTCTTACAAGTATGGACTGTGACGGAACGAAAGCCGGATATGATATTGATCTTACTAATGCAATTGCGTCAAATGTATCAATACCTGTAATTGCTTCAGGCGGTGCAGGCAATAAAGAACATTTTCTTGATGCATTTACTAAGGGAAAAGCAGATGCAGCACTTGCAGCATCTTTATTCCATTATAAAGAACTTGATATTATGGAACTTAAGAAATACCTTGCAGATAATGGTATTCCTATGCGTATGTAGGAGGATATGAATATGTCAATGATAGATAATGACTGGCTTCCTGCTATTAAGGAGGAATATTCCAAGCCATATTACAAGGAATTATTTACATTTGTTAAGGATGAATACAGCAAATATGTTGTATATCCTCCGGCAGATGATATTTTTAATGCGTTTCATTTTACACCGCTTAGTAAGGTTAAGGTACTGATACTTGGTCAGGATCCTTATCATAATGTACATCAGGCACATGGACTGTCTTTTTCAGTACTTCCGGGAGAGGAAGCACCGCCTTCACTTAAGAATATATATAAAGAACTGCATGATGACTGTGGATGTTATATTCCTAATAACGGATATCTTAAGAAATGGGCTGACCAGGGAGTGCTTCTGCTTAACACAGTACTCACTGTAAGAGCACATCAGGCTAATTCACATCAGGGACACGGCTGGGAGCAGTTTACGGATGCAGTTATTAATGCTGTCAATATGCAGGACAGACCTATTGTGTATATGCTGTGGGGTTCGCCTGCACAGAGAAAGGCATCAATGCTTAATAATCCGAAACATCTTATTCTTAAAGCACCACATCCGAGTCCGTTATCTGCGTACAGAGGCTTTTTTTGGATGCAGACATTTCAGCCAGTGCAATGAATTTTTAAAGGCTAATGGGGTAGAACCGATTGACTGGCAGATTGAGAATATATAATACACTTGATTTTCTAACAAATATTATGTATTATCAATTCTGTTTATTATTAAATTAAATAGGAGATAGTATGTTAAAAAAGTATTTGTATATTTTTCTTATTTCTATGGTTCCACTTATTGAGCTTAGAGGTGCAATTCCTGTATCACAGGGATTCCAGTTACCATTGTTACAGTCATATATTGTGTGCGTAATAGGTAATATGCTTCCTGTACCGGTTATTTACCTTTTGCAAGAAAGGTTCTTGAGTGGGGAAAGGATAAGAAATATATTGGAAAGTTCTTTACTTTCTGTATTGAAAAAAGGACACAAGGGTGGAGAGAAGCTTAAGGAGAAGGCTGGAAGAGGTCTTTTTGTAGCATTATTACTTTTTGTTGGAATTCCGCTTCCGGGAACAGGTGCATGGACGGGAACACTTGCAGCAAGTTTTCTCGATATGGGATTTAAGAAGAGTGTAATAGCAGTTTTGTTAGGAGTTTTACTTGCAGGAGTGATTATGGGAATCGCAAGTGCGGGAGTATTTACAGCAATCTTTAGTTTTGCATAAGATTATTAATTGGCTTGAAATCCAGTATTTAAGCGCTTTTTTGAAGGCCTTGAAATATTTTTTGAAAATTTCTTAAAAAAATTCAAAAAAGTGCTTGACGGATTCCGATAATTGAGTTAAGATATCGTTGTTGTTGCGGTACACAACTGCAAGACAACAAAGGTTATGGCTTGTTGGTCAAGAGGCTAAGACGCCGCCCTCTCACGGCGGAATCAGGGGTTCGATTCCCCTACAAGCTACTATATGTGATACGGAAAGAGTGGGCAGAGATGTCCACTCTTTCATTCATATAAGAAAACTGAATATTTTTAGAAAGGGTGAGTACTGCATGGGAAAAAGAGAAAGCTATGAAGCTAAGACAACAGAACTTATACAGCCGGTTGTTGAAGCTAACGGCGTGGAACTTTTTGATGTTGACTACGTGAAAGAAGGCAGCGACTGGTATCTGCGTGTCTACATAGATAAAGAAGGTGGAGTTACAATTGATGACTGCCAGGCTGTAAGCAGAGCTTTTAATGAGATACTGGACAGGGAGAATTACATTGATGACCAGTGCATTTTTGAAGTGAGTTCACCGGGTCTTACAAGACCTCTTTAAAGAAAGAGAAGGATTATGCAAAGAGTATTGGCAGAATGATTGAGATTAAATTATTCAGTCCTGTTGATAAATCTAAAGGAATATTCAGGGGTTCTTAAGGAATATGATAAAGATACGGTAACAATCAGTATTGATGATGTAAACTTAAAACATTTGACAGAAGTAATCTGGCTATGATCAGATGGGCATTTGTTGATGAAGTATAATATACTTTTGGAGGAAATTAAAAGCAATGAATAAGGAATTAATTATGGCATTGATGCTCTTGAGAAGGAGAATGGAATCGATAAAGAGATTATGTTTGCAGCTATCGAGAAATCTCTTATGGATGAGTACAAGGCTGAGTTTGATAAGGCTGATAATGGTCGTGTTGAGTTAGACAGAAGAACAGGTGATTTCCACATTTATTCTGACAGAACTGTTGTTGAGAAAGTTATTGTTCCAGAGAACAGAGAGAATAAGAAAGAAAAATATGTATCAGGTACGGATATTGCATTAGAAGATGCAAGAAAGATTAAGCCGGGATGTCAGCTTGGTGATGTTATTACTATAGAAGTAAAGTCAGAAGAATTCTCAAGAAAAGCAGCCAAGAATGCTAAGAATACTATTGTGCAGACTATCAGAGAGCAGGAAAAGAATGCTCTTTATAATGAGTATCATTCTAAGGAGAAGGAACTTATTACAGGTATTGTGCAGAGAGTTGTTGACAATGGTGATCTTACAATTGATCTTGGAAGACTCAGACAGTTCTTAAGGCTGATGACAAGTTCAAGGATAAGAAGTTTGTAAATGGCGACAGAATTAAGTTATATGTTGTTGATGTAATTAACAGAGAAAAAGGGTTTGGTCCTGTTGTAAGAGTTTTCAAGAAAGTCACAGGAACTTGTAAAAAAGCTTTTTGAAGAAGAAGTTACAGAGATTAAAGATGGCACAGTTGAGATTATGGCTATCGCAAGAGAAGCAGGTTCACGAACTAAGATGGCTGTAAGAGCTAATGTTCCTCATGTAGATCCAGTTGGTGCGTGCGTAGGTATTAACGGTGCGAGGGTTAAAATATCGTTAATGAACTTGGCAATGAACAGATTGATATTGTTGAGTGGGATAGCAATCCAGCACAGCTTAATCGTTAATGCTTTAAGCCCGGCAAAGGTTGTATCAGCAGTAGCTGATGAAGAAGAGAAGAAGGCTAAGATAATTGTTTCAGAACAGCAGTTATCACTTTGCAATCGGTAAGTCAGGACAGAATGTAAGACTTGCAGCTAAGCTTACAGGTTACGGAATTGATATTAAGAGCGAAGGATCCAGAAGCTGATATGGATAAAGACAACGCAGAAATCGTATATGGTGAAGACAGTGAAGGATATGATGACAATCAGGCAGATAATGTAATGTCATTGGATGAAGACTATAACGAAGATCAGCCTTGACACAGAAGTTGTAGAAGAATAAATTATTGGAGAGATGATAGTTTGGCAGCAGTAAAGAAGATTCCACAAAGACAGTGTATAGGTTGTAATGAGATGAAAGACAAAAAGCACTTATACGGATATTAAAGACTCAGGATGAACAGATAATAATAGATATAACAGGCAAGGAAGAACGGAAGAGGGGCGTATATATGTCCTGATGCAGAGTGTCTTAAGAAAGCAAGAAAGTCAAGAGGACTTGAAAGAGCTTTTAAGATGGCAGTTGATGCATCTGTTTATGATGGGTTAGAAAAGGAGATGAATAATCTTGGACAATAAAAGAGCATTATCAATGATAGGTCTTGCACAGAAGGCTGGAAAAGTAGCAAGCGGTGAGTTCTCTACTGAAAAGGCTGTAAAAACCGGAAAGGCATATATGGTAATAGTAGCAGATGATTCATCTGATAATACCAAAAAAATTTTAAGAATATGTGTGAATATTATAAAGTGCCAGTGTATTTCTTTAGCAATAAGGATGACTTAGGGCATGCTATAGGTAAAGAATTCAGAGCATCACTCGCAATCCTTGATGAAGGGTTTAAGAATAAAGAACCATTTTAAACAATATTTTGAATAAGGGTTTAAATAAACAGAAGTATTATTCCTTTGGAAAAAGAGGTTAAATGGCAAATATGAGAGTTCATGAGTTGGCGAAAGAATTAAATATTTCATCATAAGGATATTACTGATATGCTTAGCAACAGCGAGAAGACTTATAAGTCTGTAAGCGGACTTACAGATGCAGAAATTTCAAGTGTGAGAAAGAAGTTTGCTCCTGCACCTAAGGTTGAGAATAAGCCGGCAGCACAGCCAGCAAAGCAGTCACAGCCTGTAAAGAATGATAACAGGGACAACAGACAGCAGAATCAGACTCAAAGCAGTCACAGCAGGGAACACAGAATAAGTCTGGTAATGCTGATGATAAGAAGCATATCTCACAGGTATATTTCCCAGAACAGAACAGTTCAAGGGATAAGAATCCTAGAGATAAGAAGAGATAATAATAACAGAGACGGACAGCGCGATAACAACGGCGGCTACAGAAATAATGACCGTAATAATGGCGGTTATAGAAATAATGACCGTGATAATAACGGCGGTTATAGAAACAACGACCGAGGTAATAACGGTTACAGAAATAATGACCGTAATAATAACGGTGGTTATGGCAACCGTGATAACAACGGCGGCAGTACAGGAATAACGACCGTAATAACAATGGCGGCTACGGTAACCGTGATAATAATGGTTACAGAAATAATGACCGTAACAATGGCGGCTATAGAAACAATGACCGCAACAACAATGGCGGTTATGGCAACCGTGATAATAATGGCGGTTACAGAAATAATGATCGTAACAACAATGGTGGTTATGGTAATCGTGATAATAATGGCGGTTATAGAAACAATGACCGCAACAATAACGGCGGTTTCAGAAATGACAGAAACGGACAGTCTGGAAATGGCGGCTTCAGAAAGGATAATGACCAGAACCGTGGAGGATTTAACGGAGGTCAGAGAAGAAATAATGACAGAAGAGATTCTGCACCTAAGGACGAGTTTCATTTTTGAGACTAAGCCAGATTCAAGAAGACCAGACTCAAGAATAGAATGATTCAAGAAAGAATGACAGAAAGAAAGATAATGAGGCAAAGGAAAATCTTAAATTTGCTAACAGCAGATTTGATAAGAAGCCTATGACAAAGCCTGAGAAGAAGGAAAAGGAAGAAGAGACAATTAAGCAGCTCATTTTACCAGACACCTTACTATCAAGGAACTTGCTGATAAGATGAAGGTAGCTCCATCTGCAATTGTTAAGAAGCTTTTCTTACAGGGTAAGGTTGTAACAATTAACCAGGAAGTTGATTACGATACAGCAGAAGAAATAGCACTTGAGTTCAACTGCATATGTGACCACGAAGTTAAGGTTGATGTTATTGCAGAACTTCTTAAGGAAGATGAAGAGTCAGAGGACGATATGGTTGCAAGACCACCAGTTGTCTGTGTTATGGGACACGTTGACCACGGTAAGACATCTTTACTTGATGCAATCAGGGAAACACATGTAACAGCTAAGGAATCAGGCGGTATTACACAGAAGATCGGTGCTTATATGGTGGATGTCGAATGGAAGAAGATTACATTCCTTGATACTCCGGGTCATGAAGCATTTACAGCTATGAGAATGCGTGGTGCACAGGCTACAGATATTGCTATTCTTGTTGTAGCAGCTGATGATGGCGTTATGCCACAGACAATCGAAGCTATTAACCACGCTAAGGCAGCAGGTGTTGAAATTATTGTTGCTGTTAATAAGATTGATAAGCCTAATGCTAATATCGAGAAGGTTAAGCAGGAGCTTACTGAGTATGGTCTTATCGCAGAAGACTGGGGTGGTTCTACTACATTTGTTCCAGTATCAGCTCACACTAAGCAAGGTATTGATGAGCTTCTTGAGATGATTCTTCTTACAGCAGAGGTTAATGAGTTAAAGGCTAACCCTAACCGTAAGGCAAGAGGTATCGTAATTGAAGCGGAGCTTGATAAAGGACGTGGTCCAGTTGCGACTATCCTTGTACAGAAGGGTACTCTTCATGTTGGTGATGCAGTTCTGCAGGTTCTTGCTATGGTAAGATAAGAGCTATGATTGATGATACTGGTAACAGAGTTAAGGAAGCTACTCCATCTATGCCCTGTAGAGATTCTCGGTCTTAATGATGTTCCTAATGCAGGTGAAATCATTATGGCTGCTGATTCAGAGAAGGAAGCAAGAAGTACAGCAGAGACATTTATCAGTGAGGGAAGAAAGAAGCTTCTTGATGATACTAAGCATAAAGTATCACTTGATGCACTTCGAGCAGATTCAGGCTGGTAATATGAAGGAACTTAATATTATCATCAAGGCTGATGTACAGGGTTCTGTTGAGGCTGTTAAGTCAAGTCTTGTAAGACTTTCTAATGATGAGGTTGTTGTTAAGGTAATTCATGGTGGTGTTGGTAATGTTAATGAATCCGATGTAGTACTTGCATCAGCTTCTAATGCTATCATCATTGCATTTAATGTTAAGCCTGATAATCAGGCGAGAATAGTTGCAGAGAGAGAAAAGGTAGATTTAAGACTTTACAGTGTAATCTACAATGCAATTGAAGATGTTGAGGCAGCTCTTAAGGGTATGCTTGAGCCTATATATGAGGAAAAGATTATCGGTCATGCTGAGATAAGACAGATATTCAAGGCTTCTGGTGTTGGTAATATTGCCGGCTGTATCGTTGAAGAGGGAAGAATTACAAGAGATTCTGTTGTCCGTATAACAAGAGGAAGTGAGAAGGTTTATGAAGGACCTATCGCATCTCTTAAGCATTTCAAGGATGATGTTAAGGAAGTTAAGGGCGGTTCTGAATGTGGTATGGTATTTGAAAAGTTCAATGATATCCAGCCAGAGGATATGATTGAAGCACATATCATGGTTGAAGTGCCAAGATAGGATTTAGTTTTATTTGGAGAATATATGCGTAAAAATAGTGTAAAGAATACCCGTATTAACGGCGAGGTATTGAAAGAATTAAGTAATATAATCAGAAGTGAGATCAAAGACCCTAGAATCAACCCTATGACTTCGGTTGTATCTGTTGAGGTCGCACCAGATTTAAAGACTTGTAAGGCATATATAAGTGTACTTGGCGATGAAAAGTCACAGAAGGATACGATTACAGGTCTTAAGAGTGCAGAAGGATATATAAGAAGACAGCTTGCAAGAACTGTCAATTTAAGAAATACTCCTGAAATAAGATTCATTCTTGATCAGTCAATTGAGTATGGTATTAATATGTCTAAGCTTATTGATGAAGTTACAGAACATGATAATAAGATGCACGTTGAGGTTGAAGACGAGACAGAATAAAGAGGTTAGTCATGAATATTATTGAAGAAATCGGATATGCGAAGGTTATAGGTATCACAGGACATATCCGTCCTGATGGTGACTGTGTTGGTTCAACATTAGGTTTATATAATTATATCAGGAAGAATCTTCCTGAGTGCGAGGTTACTGTTTATCTTGAAAAGCCGTCAGATGAATTTAATTATCTATCTGGTATTAATGATATTAAGCATGAGGCCGAGGATAAGCATTTTGATTTATTCGTAGTACTTGACTGCAGTTCAATGGATAGAATTGAACCATTTATGAGCTGCTTTGAAAATGCTGATAAGACTATCTGCATAGATCATCATATAAGCAATAATTCATTTGCTGATGTTAATTATGTAGAGCCACAGTCAAGTTCGGCATGTGAAGTTCTCTATACAACATTTGACGAGGATAAGGTCGATAAAAATGTTGCAGAGTGCATATATACAGGAATAATCCATGATACAGGTGTGTTTAAGTACAGCTGTACATCAAGAAGGACAATGGATATAGCTGGAAAGATGATGGAGATGGGAATTGATTATTCTGACATTATTGATAACAGCTTTTATAAGAAGAGTTATATCCAGAACCAGATTCTTGGAAGAGCTTTGCTTGAAAGTGTGTGGTTTTATGATGGCAGATGTATATTTTCAAGTGTATCTATTGAAGAAATGAATTTCTATGGTGTCACTGGCAAAGAACTTGGTGGAATTATTGAGCAGTTACGCTTAACAGACGGAGTTGAAGTGGCTATATTCCTTTATGAAACAGATAAGGACGAATACAAAGTAAGTCTTCGTTCAAAGAAAATGATTGATGTTGCAAGAATCGCCACAGCATTTGGCGGTGGAGGACATGTGAGGGCAGCAGGATTCTCTGCTAAGGGCAATGTCCACAGTATCGTTAATAAGATTGGCGAAATGATTGAGCAGCAGTATAATGAGGATAATGCATGAATGGTGTTTTAAATGTATATAAGGAGCAGGGATTTACATCTCATGATGTAGTTGCAAAGCTTCGGGGAATACTTAAAACTAAAAAAATAGGTCATACCGGTACACTTGACCCTGATGCAGTTGGGGTGCTTCCGGTGTGTATCGGTAAGGCTACAAAGCTGTGTGACCTTATAACTGACTGGGGAAAGACTTATGAGGCTGTAATGCTTCTTGGTACAACGACAGATACTCTTGATATATCAGGGAAAATTGTTGCCCAGTCAGAGGTTAATGTGAGTGAAGTGGATGTCCTTAAAGCATGTAATGAATTTATAGGTGAGTATGAACAGATACCGCCTATGTATTCAGCTTTAAAGCATAATGGACAGAAGCTTTACGAGCTTGCAAGAAAAGGTATTGAGATTGAAAGAAAACCAAGAACTGTCCATATTAATACATTAAGGGTGAATGATATCAATCTTTCAGATAAACAGAAAACAGTTACTATTACTGTTGACTGCTCAAAGGGAACTTATATCAGGTCATTATGTGATGATATAGGTAAGAAGCTTGGGTGTGGCGCATGTATGATGAAGCTTACAAGAACGCGTGTAGGTGAATTCATGCTTGATGATACACTTACACTTAACCAGATATCGGCTCTTGTGTTAAAGGGTGAAATAGAAGACAGGATAACTGGCATAGATAAGATATTCAGTGATTATCAGGAGATAACATTTGCAGAAGAATACAGCCGGTATCTTCACAATGGCAATAAGCTGTCAAGAGAACAGATACCTGCAGATGCTGCAATCAGTGATAATGAGAAATACAGAGTGTACGATTCTGATAAATGCTTTATCGGTGTATATGAATTTCGAGATGAAGTGCTTTATCCGGTTAAGATATTTTACGAAGACAACAAGTAAAGGGGCGTGATCATCTTTGGAATACATTCATGGAACAGATGATTTTCAATTAAATAAGAAAAGTGCAGTTACATTAGGAAAATTCGATGGAATTCATACAGGACATCAGAAGCTTATTGAGATTGTAAGGCAGAAAGCAGATGAGGAGAATCTGCTTGCAGTTCTGTTCACATTTGACAGCCTGCCGCTTTCAATATGTCCACAGAAGTATCAGCATTTTATATCTACAAGCAGTGAAAGACGCAGACTGTGTGAGAATTTTGGCATAGATGTTGAGATTGAATATCCGTTTACGGAAGAATTCATGAATATGGAGCCTGAAGATTTTATATGCAGGATTCTTATTGATAAACTGCATGCAAAGTATGTTGTTGTAGGTACTGATTACCGTTTTGGAAAAGACAGGGCAGGTGATGCAGCAATGCTTGTGGAAGCAGGAGAAGAACTTGGATTTACAACTATTATTGTTGAAAAGGAAAAATATCAGGATAAGGAAATCAGCAGTACATATATAAGAGAAGAATTAAAAAGGTTGGCCATATGGAAACGGTAAATGTTCTTCTTAACAGACCGTTTAATGTTACAGGTGTGGTTTCGATAGGAAACCAGCTTGGACGGAAGCTTGATTTCCCTACTATTAACATATATCCGACGGAGTATAAGCTCCTGCCACCTAATGGAGTATATGCTACCCAGACGACTATTGATGGTGAAAAATTCTACGGGGTTACTAACTTAGGAACTAAGCCTACAGTAAGTGATGCACCGGAGATAAGTGTTGAGACATTTCTTTTTGATTTTGACAAGGATGTGTATGGCAAGAAGGTTGATGTTGAATTCATACATTTTATAAGACCAGAGATGAAGTTTGAAGATGTAGAAGGGTTGAAGAGACAGATTGCGGCAGATTCGGATTTTGCAAGAAATATGTTTCTTATTGGATAATTAATACTTGCAAAGGTTTAATGCCTGTGTTACAATAATCGAGTATGAGCCGTCACCCAGCTGTAGGACACCCGACCTGAAGCTTAGTGGCAGGTGATTAATATTTAGGAGGAATCAACAATGATATCTAAGGAAAAGAAAGCAGAAATCATTGCTACTTATGGAAGAAAGCCAGGAGATACAGGTTCTCCAGAAGTTCAGATTGCAATCTTAACAGAAAGAATTGCTGAATTAACAGAACATTTAAAGATTAACCAGAAGGATCATCACTCAAGAAGAGGTCTTTTAAAGATGGTTGGTAAGAGAAGAGCTTTTACTTGCATATCTTAAGGATACAGATATTGAATCTTACAGAAATCTTATTGAGCGTTTAGGCTTAAGAAAGTAATTAATCAGGGCGGAGTGTATAACTCCGCCCTATTGCGTTGTTAATGGCAGAAGGGATACCCCGAGACCACTGAAATGTATATCATGGTGGTAGTCTATGGTGTGTTTTTCAGTTGTTTCGGACCTTCTGTTAAATATATATTTTTTATGGAAGGAGTTCATATGTTTAAACAGTATGAAATGGAACTCGCCGGAAGAACTTTAAGAGTTGATGTCGGCAGAGTATGTGCACAGGCAAACGGCGCAGCATTTATGCATTATGGCGATACTGTAGTTCTTTCTACAGCAACAGCATCTAAAGAACCAAGAGAAGGTGGATTTCAAAGGTAACAGGTACACATAATATTACAGTCCAGATGGATATCAAGATTCACGGACTTACAAGACCTATCGTTGAGGAGGCAATCGCGAGAACACGTGAGGCACGTCTCTACATCATGGATGAGGTCATGAGCAAGGCAATCGCTGAGCCTAGAAAAGAAGTAAATGAGTGGGCTCCAAAGATTGAGCAGATTACAAATAATAGTAAGTTAAGACAGGTTGTTACTAAGTGTAAGGCTGCTAATATGCCTAATGATACAATTGAAAGAGCTATTAAGAAGGCTGCAAGTAAGATATGTCTAACTTTGAATCAGTTACATATGAAGGATATGGTCCTAACGGAACAGCTATTATCGTAGAGGCTCTTACTGATAACAGAAACAGAGCAGCTTCTAATATCCGTAGTGCATTCACTAAGGGTGGCGGTAATGTTGGTACTCCAGGCTGTGTATCATTCATGTTTGATAACAAGGGACAGATGATTGTAGACAAGGAAGAATATACCGGAGATGCTGATGAGCTTATGATGTTAGCTCTTGATGCTGGT
>VOFH01000986.1_pt1 | contig 32000 bp, 42 predicted proteins | sample 5384091 | NCBI WGS metagenome assembly VOFH01 (sample SAMN12384727, study PRJNA508395) | human gut metagenome | isolation source: healthy gut G | host: Homo sapiens
CGCTCACGATTTCGCTGGCGGAAGCGGTGTATTCGTCTACCAGTACAATGAGGCGGCCGTCACGGAACTCTCCGTTTCCTTTGGCGAAGAACTCGCTGCGCTGTGCGGTCCGGCCTTCGGTGTAAACAATCAGTTCCTTCTGTCCGAGGAATTCGTTATAGGTCGATGGCGGCGTTCAGATATCCTCCGCCGTTGCCTTGCAGGTCGAGGATGAGGTCTTTCATGCCTTGCTTTTGCAGGTCTTTCATTGCTTTCTTAAATTCTTCGGCGGTGGTTGCGCCAAAGCGGTTGATGCGGATGTATCCGATCTTTGGCTGAATCATGTAGGAAGCGTCGAGACTCAGGATAGGTATCTTATCTCTTTTCACGGTGAACACGAGCGGGTCTTGTACTCCACGGCGGACGATGGTCAGGTTGACTTTCGAACCTTTCCGGGCCACGCAGGCGCTTCATGATGTCTTCCGTACTCATTTTAACTCCGGCAATGGCGGAGTCGTTAACGGCTATGATGCGGTCGCCGGCAAGAATTCCCACTTTCTCCGAGGGACCGTTGCTGACGGGTTGTACGACAAGCAGTGTGTCTTCTATCATTTGGAACTGTACGCCGATACCTTCGAAGTTGCCTTGCAGGGGTTCGTTCATTTTCTTCACTTCTTCGGCATCCGAGTAAGTGGAGTGCGGGTCGAGCTGTGCCAGCATCTTGATGATGGCTTCTTCTACCAGTTTGTCTTCATCTACTTTGTCTACGTAGAAGTTGGAAATCGCGAATTCCGCCATTTGGAGTTTGCGCATGGCGGCGGAGCCGAAACTTTGGGCCTGTGCAGCGGACGTTGCCAACAGACAAACCAGGAGGGCGTATACTTTAATCTTCTTCATCATCATTAATTATTATTTCAAGTTTCGCAAGTTACCTTTGCGTTATCCAAACTATCTTCATTCCCCGATTTGACTTTAAAGTCAGCCTCAATAATAGCTACCGACTTTCAATTTATCTCCATTCCTTCGGGGATAAACTGGCTGATATCTTTGTTGTAAGTCAGCAGCTCGCGTACGAAATCGTTGAGCTTACGCAGGTCAGTTCCGGTTCTGTGAAGAGCAGGATGGTTTCGATGCCCGCCAGTTTACGGTTGATGTCCGCGATTGTTTCTTCGTACTCGAAATCCTTGACCGTGCGGATGCCGCGAACGATGAATTGTGCTTCTACCTGTTGGGCAAAGTCTATCGTCAGACAGTCGTAAGACATCACTTTGATGCGGGGATTGTCCTTGTAGAGATTCCGGATCATTTCTTCTCTTTTCTCGATGGGGAAATAGGTATTCTTGTTTTCGTTGATACCGATCCCGATGATTACCTCGTCCATAAAGGTGAGTGCACGTTCCACTACCGAATAATGACCGATGGTGAAGGGGTCGAATGTACCCGGAAATATTGCTTTTCTCATGATGCCAAGTCTTCTTCTATAACCAGATTGTCTATAATAAAGTTCTGTCGTTCCATTGTATTTTGCCCATGTAGAACTCCAGCAGTTCTTTTACGGCATCTGTCTTACGCAATGTCACTTGTTCCAGGCGCATATCCTTGCCGATAAAGTGCTTGAATTCGTCCGGTGATATTTCTCCAGTCCCTTGAATCGGGTGATTTCCGGGTTGGGGCTTAGTTCGTTGATGGCGTTCACCCGTTCGTCCTCGCTGTAGCAGTACACCGTTTTCTTCTTGTTGCGCACGCGGAATAACGGCGTTTGCAGAATATATACGTGACCTTTCTTGATGAGGTCGGGAAGAATTGCAGGAAGAACGTGATGAGCAGCAGGCGGATGTGCATACCGTCCACATCGGCATCGGTCGCAATGATCACCTTATTGTAACGGAAGCCTTCCAATCCATCCTCTATGTTCAATGCAGCCTGCAGCAAATTGAATTCTTCGTTTTCGTAGACTATCTTTCTTCGTCAGTCCGAAACGAGTTTAGCGGTTTACCGCGAAGGCTGAATACTGCTTGAGTGTTTACGTCACGGCTTTTGGTGATGGAACCGCTCGCCGAGTCTCCCTCGGTGATGAAGATGCAGGAGTCTTCTTCCATTCCTTTCCCTTTCGGGTCGTTGAGGTGGATGCGGCAGTCGCGCAACTTGCGGTTGTGCAGGTTGGCCTTCTTGGCACGTTCGCGTGCCAGCTTCGTGACGCCTGCGATGGCTTTCCGTTCCTTTTCCGATTCCTGTATTTTTGCTGCATTACTTCCGCTACGTCCGCGTTTTTGTGCAGGTAGTTGTCCACTTCCGGTTTGATGAAGTCGCCTACGTATTTGTTGACTGTCACGCCGCCGGGAGTCATGTTGGTAGATCCCAGTTTCGTTTTGGTCTGGCTTTCGAAGATCGGCTCTTCCACATTGACGGCGATGGCGGCAACCAGTCCGTTACGGATGTCGGTATAGTCCATGTTCTTGTTGAAGAACTCTTTGATGGTACGGGCGATATGTTCTTTGAAAGCCCGTTGACGAAGGAGTAATACTCTTCTCCGTACTGTCCGGTGTGAGTGAAGGCGATTTCGATGTCTTCTCCTTTCAGGTGGACGATGGGATAGAGGCCGGTTGCCGTCATGTTGTCGTTCAGCAGGTCTACCAGACCGTTGCGCGACAGGATGCGGTGGCCGTTGTAAATGATGGCGAGTCCCGTGTTGAGATACGTATAGTTACGCAACATGGTCTCGATAAATTCGGGCTTGAAGCAGTAGTTGACGAACAGCGTATTGTCCGGTTCGAAGAAGATAAAGGTTCCGTTGTCCTCTTCGGTGTCCTGCGTCACGTCGGTCTGCAGGTTTCCTTTGGAGAATGTGGCGATACGCACTTTACCGTCACGGTAACTGCGTACTTCAAAACGAGAGCTCAATGCGTTGACGGCTTTCACACCGACACCGTTCAGTCCGACGCTTTTCTTAAATGCCTTGCTGTCGTATTTACCGCCGGTATTCAGTACGCTTACTGCCTCTACCATCTTTCCCTGCGGGATGCCTCGTCCGTAGTCGCGTACGCTGACGGAGGTTCTCTTCAACGGTAATTTCGATTTTCTTACCGGCTTGCATCTTGAACTCGTCGATACTGTTGTCAATGACTTCTTTGAGGAGGACATAGATTCCGTCTTCGGCGTGCGCGCCATCGCCCAGCCTACCGATGTACATACCGGGGCGTGTGCGCACATGTTCCATGTCGCTCAGGTGGCGGATGTTGTCGTCAGTGTACTCTACTGCATTGTTGTTGTCTACAGATATCAATTCGTTCTCTTCCATAGCTGTTATTTAATCTCTTTGGTGAACGCACGGCGGCGCTTATGTTGCTTAGTCTCAAAGTAATCCCATTGTGCCTGAACTTTTCCGTTCAGTTCCAGTTCGGGGGTTGCTTTCCGCAAAGATAAAACCTAATTTTTGATAAACCGGAATTAAATCGGAAAATAACAAAGCGTTAACACCTTTATTCTGGTACTCGGTTTGACTGCTACAAGCAGCAGGTCAAGCATTTTGGCACGGCGTTTCATGAACAGTGCTTTCAGCAGATAGAACCATCCTAGAGGGAGCAGACGGCCGTGCGACTTTTGCAGGGCCTCGGCAAGAGACGGCATGGAGATGCCTACGGCTACCAGTTTGTCTTCGGCATCTGTAACCAGCGTCACCATGCGCAGGTCCAGAATGGGCAGATACATCTTTACGTATTGGTTGATCTGGCGCTGTGACAGGGAGAGTAGCCGTACAACGGGCTGTATGCTTCGTTCATCAGCTCGAAAATGGCTTGTCCGTAGTCTTTGGCTATTTTTCTTCCGGAGGTGTATACTTCTTTATCTTCAGGTTGTATTTTCGTTGAATCAGTTCGGAGATACGCTTATGCTTGTCGGGTATGGCATCCGGGATATAAATCTTGTATTCTACCCAGTCGGCATCTTTCTCGAAACCGAGTCTCTCCATGTGTACGGGGTAATACGGGTGGTTGTAGATAGTAGCCATTGTGCTGAGCTGGTCGAATCCTTCGATCAGCATTCCTTCCGCATCGAAATCGGTGAATCCCAGAGGACCTGTGATGTGAGTCATGCCGCGCTCTTTTCCCCCAGTCTTCGACGGTCTTGATGAGCGCGGATGATACTTCGGGGTCATCAATGAAATCTATCCATCCGAAACGGACGTTCTTGCATTCCCACTTTTCGTTGGCGCGGTTATTGATGATAGCGGCCACACGACCTACGATGTTGTCGTCCCGGTATGCCAGGAAGTAATCTGCTTCACAGAACTCGAATGCCGCATTCTTCTTTTTTGTTGAATGTGTTGAGCATATCGTCGTAAAGGTCGGGCACGGAATATGGATTGCCCTTATACATTCTGTAATTAAAGCGAATAAACTTCTTAAGTTCTCTCTTTGTAGAGACTTTCTTGATTGTAATAGCCATATCTCGTATTTATGATTGAGGGGCAAAGATACGTGATAATCTTTAAATTACAACGCTGCGGGTGGAGAAAACTGCGTGAGGCGGGATGTACTTTATTCTTCTGCCGCTTTTGACGACAGGCAATAAACATTACCCGCAAAGTCGCAAACAATCATCCTGTTTCCCGATACTGCTACTGTGGGAAAACCGGTGCTCGAAGTACAACTTGTCTTTGATAATCCCTGTTGACTGGTCGATAGCGTATAAATGCCCGTCGGAAGCTCCGATATAGACTATTCCTTGTGAAGATACAGGGCTTGTTTCTACTGCTGCCTGTGGCGTAGAAGAATAAGGAGCAGTGTATACAAGAGAAGGTAAAGTCTCGGCTCTCCATTTGATGAAAAGAGTCGGTTTGTCGAGAGCGAAGATTCCACGGTCTGCGCTGCCGAAGATAATCTCATGTTCGGTGACAAGCGGGGTAGATGTCACGTCCAAGTTGGCGGACAGTTCCTTTTGCTGGAGTACTTTATCGGTTTGAGGTTCTATCAGGAAAAAGCTTTTGGAGGAGATGATCCATAATTTTCCGTCTCTGTAGACCGGAGAGGCACCTCGGTTGCCGAGTCCGTTGTCCGAGAGTTTCCAGAGTTGTTTGCCAGTGCGGATGTCGTTGCCATACAGTCCTCCCCATTGGGTGCCACTGATTAGTACGTCTCCGGCGATGGTTAACGTGGTGGTCGAGCCTTCCCGTTGTTTCCAGTCCGTGTTGGTCCATATCACTTTTTCCTGTTTTTCAGGTCGTAGGCTGAAAGTCCGGCGCCGATTCCGGCATAAACGATTCCTTTGTCAACTGTCAGTCCTTCGCTCAGATAGGGATAGTTCTTTAAGTTGATGTATTGTTGCCACAGTGGTTTCCGGATGCTGCGTCGAGGGCGTACAGATTGCAGGAGGCATCCTGGGCTACAACGATTTCATTTTCGCAGGCAATCGTATTCTTTACCGAGTTTTCCGTGCGGAACTTCCATAGCTGTTTGCCGGAATGGAAGTCGAATGCACAAATATAGGTGTTGAGCGATGTGTTATCATCGGTAGTGGCAATGAATACTTTTTGTCCGACGATGAGGGGGGAGGCCATGAAGATGTTGCTTCCTGTGTTCGCTGTCCATTGTAGTTGCAGGGGAGTTTGATTTGGGAATCATTTATTCCGCCGGAGTGACTTGCGTTCTGAAGTAGGGTATTCTAGTCCTTCCCTGTGATAGCAGTCGATTTGAAATCTTTCTGATAAAGGAACTGGTTGGTGGCAGTCGCTTCCTTTCCGTCGTTGAAGGATGAAGTCACTGTCAGGTTCAGTTTCTTTCCGTTTTCGTTAGCAGGTATTTGAATATTTCCGCTCCAGTTCCAGTCGGTGAGGGGCGACAGGTTACCTTTGGCTATTTCCCGGTTGTCTTCCGGATTGCTCAGCAGATAAGAAACAGACGATGTTTTTGCCTGTGAGTTATAGGTGTTGACCGAGACCGGAAGTTGATAGCCGGTTTCCGGATGTATGGGGGCTGCTTGATTCTTCATCGGAGAAACAATAGCGATTTGCGGTTCGATGAAAGTATAACGCAGTTGCGTTGTGAGGTGATCGTTGGCATCTATCTTTATGTCTCTGAATGAAGAAGGGAGTGATCGATGCCTCCTTTGTCCAGTGTGCCGGTGCAGATGGTATAAATGCCTTTCTGATTGCGGACGTAGTTGTAGTGCATATGTCCGTAGATTTGTGCTTTCGTGTTGAACGTACGGAGGTCGAGGATATCCTTTTCGTCTGCCTTGAATACGAAGTTATCGCCGGGAGTAAACAGGTCGTGGTTAAAAGAACAAGCGCCTGATCTTTCTTCATCAGGGCGAGGTCATTCTTCAGCCAGTTGTATACATCCCTTTGCGTGTAATCGGTCGGGTTGTCTCCGTGGTCGATGGGGTAACGACGTAATGCACGTTGCCGACATCGAACGAATACCATGTCGGGCCATAAATCGATTCATAAAGTTCTTCGCCGTAGTTGCCTTTCACCAGGTCGTGGTTGCCTATGCAGTAATAGACGGGCAGTCCATTGTTTGTGCATTCACAATTTGATTGTGCATTGTGAGTCCCGGTTCGTAGCAGATGTCTCCGGTATGTATCAGAAAAGCCGGTTGTTCGTTCTTTATGTATTGCTGTAGATCGGTGACCCAACGCCCCATTCCTCCGGTCACTTCCGTGTCGGTGATTTGGATAAAGGAGTGTTCTCTGGTCTTGGTCCGTTCGCTTTCGGTCACTATAAAATCATAGCTTTTCTGTCTTCCTTGACAGGGAGGTAGAATTGTTGTGTCTCGAATCCGGCAGGTGTAGTAATGCTGATAAATCGGGTTTTCTTGAATCCCGATAGTGAGAACCGGCCTTTTTTATCTGTTTTTACTACGTTCATTCCGTCTGTTACCATCACTCCTGCCAGCGGTTTGTCTCCTTTGTCGAATGTGCCCGATTGATTGGTATCGACATAGACGGTTCCTTTAAATTGTGCGCACAGCGGAAGATATAGTAAAAATGACAAGAGTATTACGGATAGTCTTTTCATGATCGGTTCTCTGTTTTATTAGGCACGGATGACACGGGTTAACGTGGTTTTTAATTGACCGATCTCTTAAATCCGTGAAATCCGTGTCATCCGTGCCTAAATTTATGATATAAATTAATTATGCTGATACTTATCGTATTTGTTTCATCTCTTCGTTGTATCTCGTTTCCTCCTTACACAAAGGCTTGTACCAGGTCTTTCTTAATATCAGCGTGGTAATCAGAAGCAAGGCGATAGAACTCCAGAGTCCTAACTGTTCGCGGACAACGAGGTACATTGGGATGATGGTAAGCGTACATTGCCAGATGATTCCTATCGCCACATTGAAGGTATCCCTTTTGAAGTTTTTATTCGCCTGAATATGCGGGTAGCGGGCGATTGCTTTCTCCTGAATCGGTTTCCACCATCCCCACGGGCGTACATTGACATAGAAGTTGATCAGAGTCTCTTCATCTGTAGCCGGAGCGCTGTAAGTCCCGATGATACATCCGATCAGAGAGACGCCGAACAGTACAGGGGAAGAAATAAAGTACCCATGCATCCGGAACGGTAAATTTCATCACAATAGCTGCCACTACCCGGCAGTCATTCCCCAGAAGTAACCTTCACCGTTGAAACGCCACCAATGCCATTTCAGTACGTTGGCTGCGATGTATCCTCCGAACAGTGCACCTACAATCCACTGGAAGATTTCATTGATATCTTTCAGGAAGAATCCGATGACAGTGCTCACCACCACTACTGCCACAGAGATGACATAACTGCTGCGTATCTGAGTTTTCACGCTTGCTTTCGGATTGATGTATTTCAGATAAATATCATTTACGATATATGCGGGGGCTGCATTGACGGTAGAGGCAAAGGTCGACATGAAAGCTGCCAGTAGACCTGCCAATAATAATCCTGCAAGTCCTACCGGAACATATCGTGTGATCAGATGGGGAAGAATCGTCTCAAAAGTCTGTGCGGGTCACTTCCATCTGTGTCAGTCCGCCGTCTTCCTTGAAGAAATAGATGGCAAGATAATGCAAATCCCATAATCATCAGATAACGGGAATCAATAGCACGACGGATACGGAACCGCTCATCATCGCTGCTTCTTTGGGAGACTTGCAGGACAGAATTTTCTGCATATCATAGTTGGGCGCAGGCCCTGCCATACTCATGAAGAAGATGCCTTTGAGCAACGCCATCATGACAAAGATGCCTATCAGACTGTAAGGTTCGTTCGCCATTCGTTCGGTCAGCAAACTCATCCGGCTACTCCAATCAATATCGAGCGTCCATCCGAAGAAAGGGGAATCCCCATCCGGCAGGTACAAAGGAGTGTATCATATCCGGCGCCACCATCTGCATACCGATCACTACGATAACGATGCCTGCCACCGTCATGATAAGAACTGTACGACATCCGTCCATACGATGCTCAGCATTCCTCCCAACATGACGTAGAAGGTAGCGATAGCTGTGAAGAAGATACCGTATACATGCGGAACATACCCGGTGAAACAGTGAAAGGAATGTAGGGTGAAATGACTTCCCAGGGAATAAAGATTTCCATGAACTTGCCTATTCCTATGAATCCGTAACTTAGAAATCCGAGTACGCTTCCAATAACGCAAATACGACAACGATGGTATGAGAGAGTGTCGCTCCTTTGCCTTTTACCGAAGCGGGTTTTGATCCATTCGGCTCCGTGAGCACATTGAACGCCGCAACCACACCGACAGATAAAACCATAGAGGAATATCTGATTGAATACCGGTATTCCACAGCCAGGGAATCCAGAGACAATTGTGTTTTTGAATCCGTAGGCAAATGCCCAGTGCAAAACCATTAGCATCGTACCAGTGATGTCGAACATCGGATGCATTGACAGGCCAACATATAGAAGGGCAGTGATTTGCCTCCCAGGAAATAGGAGTCCATATTTTGTGCGGCCCGAAATTTTTTTTTCAGTATGAGTCCGATGACAATCATGGCAATGAGGTAGGCGCAGATGATCAGAAGATCGGATGGTGTAATTTCATGTTGCTATTTTGATTAGGTTTTGTACATTAATAATCTATCAGGTACAAAAGTAGGTCGAATGTAGGGGGAAGAAACAAATATTATTTTTAACTCATACTGATACTATTTATCTGACTTCTCAGGTTTAATAGCTGACACGTCAGGTGTTAAAAAGACTTGACGTGTCAGATGTTAATAAGTCCCTGCAACTCAGTTGTTAATACTATCATGAATGCAGAATGGAACATCCTGAGAGACAGATGATAATATGCTTCCGGAACTATAATATAACGGCATTTTCCGACATCACGAGCTTATTGGCTTCTATGATATCGTATATGCTTTTCACGGAAGTCGTGGAACGGAGTCTGTCTTCCGGTGTATGCCGGCAGTAATCGATTAGCCGTTCGATCGTAGAAGTCGCTACGTGCATCCGTGTGTCGGAGGAAGCATAGTAGATGTATACCGTTCCGTCTTCATCCGCGATCCATCCGTTGGAAAACAAGACGTTGGATACATCTCCGGTTCTTTCTTCTCCCACGGGTGCCATGAAGTAACCTCCCGGCTGGGCTATCACTTTACTGGGGTCATCTAAAGACGTCATATACAGATATAGGACATATCTGAGCCCGGCTGCACAGGCACGGACTCCGTGTGCCAGATGCAGCCAGCCTTGGGGAGTCTTGATGGGATGAGGTCCTTCGCCGTTCTTCACCTCCTTGATGGTGTGGTAATGGCGCTGTTCTATAACGATTTCCTTCTTGACCACTGCATGAGTGATATCGTCTATCAATGCCCATGAAATACCGCCTCCGCTTCCCGCATCGATGAATCCGTCTTGCGGACGGGTGTATAGGGCGTACTTGCCGTTTACGAATTCGGGATGCAGCACCACATTCCGTTGCTGGCTTTGGGAGACGAGGTTGGGCAGGCGTTCCCAGTTTTTAAGGTCCCTGCTGCGTATGATTCCTGCTGCTGCAATGGCCGATGTGAGGTCTCCCTGCGGGTGCGTCCGGATCTTTGCTTTCCGAGCAGAAGATACCGTATATCCATCCGTCCTCGTGTTTTGTCAGACGCATATCGTAGACGTTCGTTTCTTCCGGATATAGGTCCGGCAGTTGTACCGGATATTCCCAGAAGCGGAAGTTGTCGATACCATTGGGACTTTCTGCGATGGCAAAGAATGATTTGCGGTCATGCCCTTCTACTCGTGCCATAATAAGATATTTCCCGTTGAATTTGATAGCGCCTGCATTGAATACGGCGTTAATGCCGAAACGTTCCATCAGATAGGGATTTGTTTCCGGATTGAAGTCGTATCTCCACTCCAGCGGGGGGTGGTCTGCTGTCAGAATGGGGTATTTGTATCGTTCAAAAACACCATTGCCGGGCAGTATCTTTTCATTTTCACGTGAGATGAGCTCATCATATTCTTTTTAGTGAGAATATGTAGTCTGTTATCATATCTATTCATATCAATTCATAAAATTAGAGTAAAGCATCGGCTTGCGATCCTTTTTGTATTACTTGACAGGACAAAGAGACTGTTTACAAGCCAGACATACCTGAGATATACGGTGTTGTAGGGACAGTCTCTTTGTACTTTTGTCATTTGAAAGTATGGGGGGTACTTTTCAAAAAATACATGTGTCAAGTCTATAAACTATTGTTTGGTAATCATATAAGAGCGGATGGTGCAATTGGGTTCTAAGAAGCTGACCCAGTACCAACCATCTTCCACTTTATCGATCCGGCAATCTTCTATCGGATATTTCACTTTTTTGTCCACTGCATTTCTTGTTACTTTATACAGTACCGCATCACCTTTGTTGCCTTTCGTCAAATTACCTGTAAACTGAACTGCAAAAACCGCTGGCATAAGTTCCTGTTCCTTTTTATAACAATTTCGGACATATTGAACTCTTCCGAATGAGTAATGGAACCCACTGCCGAGGTAGAGACAGACTGATAAGAAGATGAACCTGCTATTAAGTAACGATATGATGGATTCTCCAGATATAGGTCGTCGATATAGACTATATTGATGCTGATTGACTCTCCTTCCTGGTCTTTGATTGTTACCGTCTTGTTGAAACGATATCTTTTAAGACCTTCGATGATAACATCTGTTCCATTTTCCGCTATCGTGCATTTTTCAGATAAGTGGCAGAACCATTATTTGTGCAGGTATAGCCTCCGTTACCGTCCAGAATCTTGATTGTCAAAGGTTCACCGACTGTCAAATAAGCAATTTCTTCACTATTGTCAACTATCAAGTTTCTTTATTACTTTTACTGAAAATTCTGCACTCTTGTTCAGTCTGTCGGTCACTGTAACTGTTGCATTGCCTGGTGCCAGAGATTCTATCTGTATATGTCCTTCTTCATCTACTGTAGCTTTACGACAGATTCTTTGTCAACTGTTACTTTGTAGCCTCTGTTTCCTGTATAAACATTGACTGTCTTGTTTTCACCCGGATACATTGTTGTAGCCGAATTGGATCAAAACCAGTTCACTTAACTGATCGACGATGACTTTTGACATTGGTACTCATTTTAGCCCAGTCGGTAATAGATAAGTCGGTACTACCGGCCTTCAGAGCTGTTACTTTAATTTTGTTACCTTCGGCAATGGCGGTTGCTACATCTTAATTGGAACTTGTAATTTTATAATTGCCGTTGCCTTGAACTATTTGAACGATTCCTTCCGGGGTCTCATCCAGATTAATGATCAACTCCTGCGTATTCGGCACTAAGTCGTGATAGGATGGATCATCGTCATTACAGCCGGAGAAAACAGTAGCGGCTGCAAGCAGGAATCCTGCTAAATATAATAGATTTCTTTTCATGATATTCATTGTTTATTTAGACTATTTATTCAGCATCAATATCTTTCATTTTACCAGTGATGGTTACTACACTAAACTTAGGGACTGTAATGGAGCGCAATCCGCTGAGAGATGGATTTACTTTTTTGCGTTGCCACTTAACTCCTTCATCTGATGTATACGAGATCATGGTCTGAAACTCTTTTTCCTTCAATTTCCAGTTTGGTTTCGAAGGCCTTGCTTTGTAGAATTGTTTACCAGTACGATCGTATAATTGTCGTCCTTGATGTAAGCTGTCATCAACACTTCTTTTCGGGAATGCTTCTTCGTCACCTTCGGGAGCAACAGTCTTGATATCCACACGTCGGCTTCCTTCCGGGATAAACTTAGTAAATTGTCCGTAACTGTAGTAGCGGGACGCTCTTTCATAATTGGTTCCGGGAAGTGCTTCTTCCAGTCTGATCAACGCTTCATTATTCGTACAAGGACGTGCACCTGCCCACCAGATAAATGCGTTCAGGTTGGAAACTGCCAGATAATTATGGAAAGTAGGTAGCCCATTGCATCGCGTTTTTCCAGGATGGATCGTATGTGTCTGTAGAACTGGTTTCCGTATTCCATAAATGAATATTATTTTCAGCGCAGAGTGGTGATTGTACAAACTCAGTGTTGCCAATTAATGTGTATCCGTGAGCTGCTGCAATAATGTTGGAGTTAACCAGATCGGGACAGGCTTTCAAGCCATTTTCAAGAAAAAGTGACTCCTGCTTTCCACCACGAGTGCTCTCCAAAGATAATCTTCATGTCTTGATAGCCTGCTTTATCTAAAGCCGGGCGAAGATTCTTCTGGCAGAAGTTAGCCAGATTGGTATAACTCCAGCTACAACCGTTCCATCCCGTTCCACTGCTGTTAGGCTCATTAGATGGTGATATTGCATATATCTCAATGCCGAACTTTTCAGTGTATGCTTTGATGAAGTCAATCAGATAGTTAGCATATGCGTCTTCCGAACCGGATGCCAAACTACCGCCTGAGGGCTTTCCGTTAGATTTCATAGTTCCGGGAGGACTCAGGTAGAGAATATAAATTTCACATCTTTATATTTTTCTGCAGGATATCTACCAGCCACATTTGACCTAATTGTACTTGTTCGCCACATCCGGAACCGTTAAAGTCTCTCCAGTAATCATTGATCATAGAGGGATCGTTGGCTGCAAGATTGAAGGTACGGTTCTATTCCGAAGTCAATGACGTTTGTGGTAGGGTTCTGATAGTGTGGAAATACCTCACCTCTGAAAATATTCAGCTTCAAGCCATTTTCTCCGAAAAGATCATTGACTACATCTTCGCGCATCATGTTGTTCCATATACGATGTGACCACTCTGCAAAGGCACATCCGAAGCCATCGATTATCTGATGTTCGTGCCCTTCTCCGAACTGTACTTTGATGACAGCTTCTGTGGTGGGTTCGGCTGAGAATCCGTCATCCTCGTCTGTTTCTTCTACCGGGTCCGGAATGTAGACGTCACTGTGACTCAGACTTCCATCGTCACAAGAGTATCCAATGAATAGAAAGAGGGATACGAATAATAATGAATATATCTTTTTTCATGTTGTTTCTTTATTAAGTTAATCTTGCTAGGTTTTTTATTTCCATAAACTGGTTTGTTCCATGGCAGTATTATTGTTTAGTTCACTTGTCGGTATAGGATAATAAAGGTGTTTTTCCTGGAAGTTTTCCGCACCTTGTTTTCCATTCGCCTTGAAGATCAACTGAATTTCGCTGGGCGAATACCAACGTTTCAAATCGTCAAAACGATGTCCTTCCGCAAAGAACTCCAATAAGCATTGGTGTTCTATTTCATTCATTAATTCAGCTTGTGCAAAAGTCTTTTCCGTAAGTCCTGCTCTTTGGCGGATTTGCTTTAAAGCATAGTTGGCACCATCCGGATCATTGGTTTTGGCGCATGCTTCAGCATAAAGCAACAGTACCTCGGCAAAGCGCATTACGCGCAAATTGCTGGACCTTCCTTCTTTGTTGCCCATGTTGTCCGGTGCCTTGTCATCCACATAATATGCAGTATTTTTCTTTATCAGGAACTTACCTGCTGTCCCATTGACGTTGAAACTTGGTGCTCCGCCTGCCATTTTTCCTTCATTGCCTTCCCAAAGATCATCCATGGAGTAATTATTTCCATACCATTTCTCGTTAGGAACTTTATCTCCATAGTTGGCAGCATCAAAAAAAGAGGCTGGCATACATACGTTTGTCAAACTTGGTATCTGCATCACTCGGACGTGTTTCTTTTGTAAACTCTCCTACGATCAGGAGTTCGGCATTAATTTAGCCCACCCGCCGGATTTTACCGGACCGATAAACTGAGGAATATAGCAACCTAAACAGATACCGCTTTCATTGCTCCAGGAGTAGTCTCCGTCCGGACTGTATGCCAGTTCAAATACGGATTCTTTATTGAACTCTTCTTCATTTGTGAAATTCTTTTTCGAAGTTGTCCATCAATTCGTAAGAATAAGGAGCTTTCAGTAATGTACCTAATAGCTGTTTGGCTTCCGGATATTTGTGTTGGGTGGCATATACTTTGCCCAGCATTGCAATAGCTGCACCTTTAGTTATGCGTTCTTTGGCAGTAGAGCGTTCTACTGGCAGGTTGCATTTGATGGCGTTATCCAGATCTTCTTCTACTTGTGCCCATAATGCAGCTTCTGTAGCAGCGGCTTTATTGGTTTCATCTTCGTTGGATGGAATCAGTCTCAAAGGCACTTCTTTGTAATTGTTGACTAACAGGAAGTATTGATAGCCACGCAGAAAGAGTGCTTCGCCTTTAATCATTGAGCGGTCTTCTTCAGTAATACCTGATGCAGGTATCTGATCAATATACCGCAGTACGATGTTGGCACGCTGGATGCCTGAATAAAGCGCTCCGTAAGGATCATTTCCGGTAGAGGGCGAGTTCAGGAAGTTTGCAATATTCCACATCGGAACTTCTTTCCTTTGATTGTGTAGATATCGTCACCACGACCGTTTAAGTTTAGCCAGCCGTCAAATGCGCCGAAGTATCCGTACATGGCTCCTTTTTATCGGAGAATAGGCGGCTGCCAAAGCACTTTCTGCATCTGCTTTATCTTTCCAGAAGTTGCTTTCCGTGAAGTAATTGGGGTCCGACAGGTTCAAAAGCTGGATTCGTTGCACGATGTCAGCGCTCCGGAAAAAGAGCTGCCATGCACATATATGATAACCAATTTCTTTTCATGTTCATAAACTGTTTAATGTTTAATATTAATTTAAGGTATTACAGGTTGACTTGTATTCCGAAAGAAATAGTACGGGGCAATGGATAGCGTCCCTGGTCGATACCTCTTGAGAATACATTGTGCAACACCTGCGACAGAACTTTCACCCAGGTCGGGGGGGTATAGCCGGAATATTTGGTCAATGTGAACAGGTTCTCCATTGAAGTGTATATTCTTACGTTTTCAAGTTTGATTTTTTTGTCAGGACTTTGGGTAATGTATAGCCAATGTCCAATGTTTTCAAACGTATGTACGAGCCGTCTTCCAGCCATCTGTCGGTGTATGCCCATTTATTTGTCTGCACCGTCAGTCTTAGAGAAACGAGGAATATCAGTGTTCTGATTGTCCGGTCTCCATGAATTGGCCAATACGGTACTCATGTTTCCGTTGAAGTTTCCTGATTCCAGGCGATAACGGGGATAATTATATATCTTGTTGCCTACCATTCCGTCAAAGAAAAGGTTAAAGTCGAAGTTGTTCCATTCGCCGCCGAGTCTTATGCCAAAAGTGAAATCGGGGAACGGACTTCCTACGTCATGCTGGTCATCTGTGTTTATTTTGCCGTCACCGTTCCAGTCTTTGTAGCGGACATCACCAACTTGTGCAGCGGGCTGGATGAGTTCACCGTCTTTGTTTTTATAATTAGCGATCTCTTCTGCCGAGCGGAATAATCCGTCTGTTTCGATCAGGTTGAAATATGACATCGGGTGCCCTTCTGCAAACATATTGATACCGCGACCACCGGCACCGTGTGCGCTGTATCCGGAGATCATCAGGTTTTGTCCGCCTAATGTTATTTTGGTCACTTCATTCTTGTCGGCTGCGATATTGGCACCGATGTAATAGTTGAACTTTTCCTTGATGGCACCGCGATAGTTGACCGCAAGTTCGAATCCCTTTGTTCCGTACTTGTCCCGCATTCTGAATAGAGTTTCCGCTGATACCGGTAGATGCGGTAGAAGGAATAGGTAATAGCACATCATTTGTATTCTTAACGTAAGCATCAGCAGTAAGCGTCAATCGTCCGTTTAGCAGACTGACATCTAAACCGATGTTATAGGTCTCCGTATTTTCCCATGTTAAATTGGCGGGTGAGATTGCCTGCACATATGGCATAGAACCAAACCAAGGCGAATTATTCATCACATAGTTCATGCCGTCCGATACTACACTTTGTGTCGGATAGTAGCTGGTCATCTCCTGATTACCGAGTTTACCATAACTAAAACGCAGCTTCAACTGATCGAATACATTCTCTAAAGGTTTAAAGAATTTTTCGCGGTTGATGTTCCATCCAATAGAAGCAGAAGGGAATGCACCATATTGATGTCCACTTCTGAAACGTGAAGAACCGTCACGGCGAATAGATGCCGAGAATAAATAACGGTCGTCAAAGGAATACATGACACGTCCGAACAGAGATACCAATGCAAGTTCATTCAGCGAACTGGATGCTTTCAGGTTGGAAGGATCTACATTGCCCGGCATTGTTTCAATGAACTGGGGCATATCTCCATTTTTACCATAAAGGCTGTAACTTTTGTCTTTCTGGGCAGAGTATCCGGCAAGGAGTGACAAATTGTGTTTGCCGAATGTACGGTCATAATTCAGGGTGTTTTCTAATACCCATGATTCCCATGTTGACGATTTTTCTTCAAGGTCGGGCTTGTCGTTTTTACCGAATGTTCCTAAATCGTATACATCCTTGTAATAACGCCACTTAGTATGCTCTTTTCTGATACCTACATTGAGTTTGTATTTTAGTCCTTTGATGATTTCAGCCTGTAAATAAGCATTGAGGAAAATCTTGGTTGTTTCTGTCCGTTCGTCGTTGACTGTCATTTCAGCCAATGGATTCGGTAAATTGATGTCATTGGAAGTACCCCAGCCTCCTGCGTTTGTAGGATCGTATACCGGTACTACTGACGGGAACTGAAAGATATCGAACATGGTATCTGATGAATGTATCCACTACCTTTTGTCAGATTTACAATCATAGATTCACCTATTGTCAAGCGATTGTCGAAGAATGAATAATCGCTTTTCAAACGGATATTGTAAGATTCATGATCAGTGTTGCGCAGTATCCCTTCTTTATTAAGGTAGCTGACTGATGAACTGTAAGAACCGCTTTTGGAACCGCCGCTGATGGTAGCATTGGCTTTATAAGTCATGGCTGTGCGCAACATCACGTCTTGCCAGTCTGTTCCTTCACCAATGAAAGGGGTAGCTCCGTTTTCTGCACCATAACCGTCGCCTGCTAATTTGTAGTAGCGTGCGAAGCGGCTGTATTCTTCTCCATTAAAAACTTTCAGTGTTTTTGGGAGTCTGGCTGACTCCTGTGAAGAAATTGACATCTAATTTAGTCGGCATGTCTTTACGACCGCTTTTAGTGGTAATCAGTACAACACCACCTGCTGCGTGAACCGTAGATTGCTGCCGCGGCAGCATCTTTTAAAACTTCGATAGAGGAAATATCGTTAGGATCGACCATACTGATATCTCCAAATGCTCCGTCTACTACATAAAGTGGATTGTTGTTGGATAAAGAACTGATACCACGTACATTGATCGTCATACTTCCATTGGGATCACCACTGGAACTGGCTACTGATACTCCGGGTATTTTCCTTGTAGGGCTGTGGCTGCGTTAGAAGCAACCTGACCGTTAAGTTCTTTGCACTAACCGAACCTACAGCCCCCGAAAGATGACTCTTCTTCACTGTACCATAACCAATCACTACTACTTGTTCCAGAGCGATATTATCTTCTTCCATAGATACATTGATTGGAGTTCCGGACGTGACAGCTTTTTTCTATTTGTTTCATACCTATTGTTGAGAATATCAGTATATTCCCTTTATTCGCTTTGATGGAGTATTTACCATCCATGTCTGTTACTGTGCCGGTGTCTTTACCTTTCACTCTGACTGTGACTCCTGGTAAGGGTTCATTTGTTGTAGCTTCTGTTACCATTCCTTTTATTTCAATATCCTGGGCTGCCAGTGGAATGCTAGTCAGGCAAAGAAAAAAGAATAGTAGAAAATAAATTTTTCTTCTCATAATTTATTGTATTAGATTATAAACTCTATTCAATTGTTGATTGATCCATGGAAACTTCAACCAATAACTGATGATGCAAAAAGTAGGCGATAATGCTCCGTCAGACAAGTAGTATTTTATCATTTACTAATACAATTCTATCGTATTGTATTTTAATTTGAATAAACAAAAGATAAGATGTCCTATCAGAATGTTTGAATGCTGCTTTAATCAGTTGGATTGCTTATTAAGAATGTCAAAAGAGTACATTTTATGATTGAAGTTATATTATGTTGTGTTACCGGGGGACAAAGGTATAAGGATATGTATGTTGATGCAAGTATTATTCGGTAATTAACAGCTGTGGAGGTGTGATTTCTATTACTTATAGGAAATAAAACTATTATGACTGCTCATTTTGTTACTTATAAGAAATAGTATTTATAATCTCCTATCTTATGAGCGTGGATAGATAAATAAAAAAGGAGAAGCCAGTTATTTTAGCTTCTCCTTTTCCCATCCTATTAATCATCCTGAATGATTATTTGAAAACAATCTCCATGGGTCTACCTATCCAAACTTGTGGTTGTTCTAAATGAAAGATGCGGGCGATGGTGGACGCCACATCGTATTGCATCATGCTTACATCGTCAAACCGGAGTCCTTTCTTAATATTCTTGCCGGATATGATGAAAGCAGTTTCCATTTCTTGCATTGTTTTTCCGCCATGACCTTTATCGATACCTCCGTGATCGGAAGTTAATATGAAAATGGTATCATCCAGCATTCCTGCGTCTTTTACCGCCTGAACGATTTGGCCGACATACACATCCAGTTCTTTAAGTTTCTCGTAATATTCCGGTGTGTCGTGTCCGGCAGTGTGTCCGGTGTGGTCGGGGCCGTCATAGCAGATGGCAACAAGAGCGGGGTGTTTCTCCTTTATATAAGAAGAAGCCATATTGCCCAGTTCTTTCGGAGTCTTGTTGCAGTCGGCAACATGATAATGATAACTTAAAGACAGCGTATCTACTAAATATTTAATTCCTTCCCATTCATACAGGCAGCCTATTTCCGCTTCCGGCCGGGCATCGCGCAGTAATTGGAAAACAGTAGGGAAGATACCATTCTTATTTAATACACGTGAGGGAAGTTCCGGTGTTTTAGATCCCCATTCGGTGTATCCGTGAAGTTCCGGTCCGGCTCCCATAAACATGGATGCCCAGTTGATAGCGCTGGAAGAGGGAGGGCAGAACGCTTTTTTCAGTGTGTAAGCTCCGTCCTCCATCAGTTTCTTTACGTTCGGCATATCTGCTTTGGGAAGGCTGTAGGCTCCCCAACCGTCCAAACCGATGAAAACAACATGTTTAGCTTTATCTTTTCCTTTGGCATGGCAGGAGAAAGTGAAACTGAAGAGGAGTGCGAATGTAGCAAGTAGTGTTAAAAAGGTTTGTTTATTCATGATATTGTTATTTATAGGGTTAATGTTTTATTCGTTATCTAATCAAAGGCCATAACTAATGATGATCAAAGGTAGGATTATTTTAAGGGGAAGACAAATATAATATTAGCAGATACTAATACTTTTATGGTATTTCTTTTGAATTTCTGTCTTTGCTTTTGATTCTTTGGCTGTCAAATTATCCTTGACTATTTTCTATAATATTGATCGTTTTAATAACTGTTCTGTTCAACTATGAATATCCTTTCAGCTTGGCTGCAATAATATCCTTACAGTTTTATAATAAACCGTTTGAGCGTTTTTAATAAATAGTTGAGAGGTTATTATAAACGGTATCCAAGTTTATTAAAAACTATTTTTGGGAAATTTCTGAGTAACCTTGGAATTATATGAAAATCATATCCCTTTCCTTTATAGTTGGAAACAGATGCCTTATTGGATGCTGTTATTATGTCTTATATTTTATACGTTTCATATTGCTTTTTCTTCTTTTTAACCTTTACAAAATAAAAAAGGAAAAGTCAAGAGCTGGTTTATTAAACATTAAAGATCCAAATGTTTTTATAACCATTTATGATAAGGTATTACTTTGATTTTGAGATTCTCAATTTGAAATACATCCTCTTGGTTTAGTGTTATGATATCCTTCAATAGTCAATGAGTGTCAAAATTCAGGTGATTGGTTGTTTTTTCAAGAGTAATAAAGTCACATTCATTGTCTCTCCTGTGATAGTATATGTCTTTTATATCTTAGCCGCAATGTATTGTAGACCATATTTTCAAGTTTGTGTCCTTCATCTCCTTTTATTCTGTTTACAAGGTGACTAAACTGTCTTTGGCATAAATCTTTTTTGATGGTCTGTTTTTTTTAATGAATAACGAACTTGTTCCAGGTGTGAAAGGTATTATTAATAAGGTTCTCAAAATTCCCAATATTGGAAAGTGAGAAAAAAATCAGTTTGCTGATTTTTCTCCCTCATCCAATTAGCGAGTATTTCTTTTAGGGGTTTTTAGATGGAAACAGATGCCTTATTGGATGCTATAGTTCATGTAATATATTTTATAGCCGGTTACGAAAACTTTCATTTTATTGCTTTTTCTTCTTTAATGATTTGTTTTTCAAACATACCTTCAAAGATACTGAAAAATATCAAAAAAAGACGGGGGAAATTTATATAAAAGCTCTTTTCAATAATTGGTGAAAGAGTGCTTTTTCCGCATCTGGCTGTGACACCGTTTACAATTAGTGCATAATGGTAAACAGAGGCTGTTTCAGTACGAGTTTTCTTTCGTACAAGTTTATTTCTTTGTTGGCGTATAATTTTTTAGAAAGTCTTTTTTGGATAACTTTTTTATATTCAAATGGTTTAGTCATAATGGAAACTATCTTCCAGTATGACTGGATAATATTCTACTGGAAGCTATCGTAAGACGCTGATTCTCACTTATTCTTTATGATAAGAATGATCTTTCGGAAACTCTTCTCCTTCCCATGCTTTTTTCGAAGTCCAGGATTGTGAAGCATCCGTCCAGAAGGGATCATCGGCAGACAGACCTAGCGGGAGAAAAGCAAGCGATGCCATATACAAGCTGCCGTTATTAGTGTAATAATCCGAAATACCGGGCTGGGAACCGTTGAATCCTAGTGTCAGAAAACCTGCCGCATTGAAGTTGCGACCGTCTTCGAACATACGTTGGATGACAGCCGTCATGGCTGCGCGTACCTGTCCGTTTGATAATTCTTCGGGAAGCCAGTTGCGCCACGCAAGCAGCGCTAATGTCTGCAAAGAGCCGGTACGGTAAGTGATAGAACGTCCGAAAACAGGTAGCGTACCTTCCGGAGAGATGAGGCGTTCGAGGATTACTCCGAATCGTTGGGCACGTCTGATCGCTTCATGGAAGTTGCAGCCGGGCATATTTCCTATTTTCTCACGTTTGCCGGCTTCGGTGATTACCTCCAGTGCTTCTATATACATAGGGTGTATGACGAAACTATTGTAATAGTCGAATGCGAAACGAGGTCCGTCCGAATACCAGCCGTCACCTACGTACCATTCTTCTATCTTACGCAGAGAGGAACTGATGCGGTAAGTGTCACTGGGCGCACCTGCTTTCCGAAGGAAGGACTCGACGGTGGCGCTGAACAACAACCAGTTGCTATAAGAAGGATCAACCCGTCTGAGATCAGTGAATTCGGTGATATACCGCTGCTTGGTGATACTGTCCAATGGCATCCATAAGGTATTGTAACTTCTCAGGAAGCTTTCTGCCAGGAAGGCGGCATCCACCAAGGTCTGATTCTCCTGACGCCATAACAGATAATCGGGGAAGCGGGATCTACCGCGTTAGCATAGCTTTTCAATGCCCATTCCGCAGTTGTTTGCGTTGGGGTCCTTCCGAGTATCATCATCGGGCAATGACAGCCACGGTGCCAGTCCCGCCATTAGGCGACCGAAGCATTCCATATAAGTGACGTTCTGATTCGCGCCCGTCCCATGGGACTTAATTCTACGAGCATATTCTGTTTCAGCAGCCCTTCGCTCATGTTGCTTAATACAGGAGCAGCCATCCGGTACATGACATCGCACCAGATTTCTCTGTCACTTTTCTCTGTTTTCTTTTTTTGGCACTGATACTTTCTGTCGGAATCAGTAGAATGATTAGTAGTAAGATCCAATTGAAGTCTTTTCATGTATTATCTTATTTTTAAGATTAAACCTACAGTTATGGAGGCATAACTGAAAACTGCAGCAAAGGTAGGATTATTCCGATAGTGGGGCAAATACAATTTTAGCATTAACCAATACTTTTGCGTTATTTATCCGATACTGATACTTTCTTATACAAAATGACCGGTAAATAATGCTTGTCACCGGATTTGTTATACATTTGTCCGGTAAACAAAATTATTACTATGAAGAAGGAATTGATAGGTAGTAGCATGATAGTTGCACTTTGCTTTATTGGCAAGCGGATGCGGTCATAGTCAACGGACGCTGGAGTTTCGCGGAATCTGTGTAGATGATCCGCAGGGAAAATGGATTATATAACCCGGGAGGGGATTCCGGCTGGAAACTGCGGTGGATGTGCTGCATGAAAAAGACACTCTACCAAAGAACTGAATGAATTGTTGCTAAATATGTAGCAGATAGTGTTTAACTCTCACAGAGCTACTTTTTATCTGACTTATTTAATAGGTAAAGAGCTGTCTGAAGAAAACTTCCGGACCATGCAGGCATATTTTGATGAACTGCAAAAGCAAGGAAAAAAGGCCGTATTGCGTTTTGCCTACGAACGCGACTTTATGGGACGGTCGCCTGTCGGTCCTACCGGCGAACAGATACTGGCGCACTTGGATCAGTTGAAACCTTTCCTGGAGAAAAATAAAGATCTGATTCTGGTCGTACAAGCCGGAATGATTGGCGCATGGGGCGAATGGCACAGTTCGGTTCAGGGACTGGAAAACTCGAAAGAAACAAAAGCTGCCGTATTGGAAAAACTGCTTTCTGTGGTTCCTGCGGAGAGAAATGTACAAGTCAGACTCCCGGAATTTAAGAATCTGCTGAAAGATAAACCGGAACTGTACAAGAGACTTTCTTTCCATGATGACTTCATTGTCATACGCCCCGACAGATGGGATGCCGATATGCACGAAGGGACACCGAAGTTCGATCAGATAGTGGCGGAATCTCCTTACCTCGTAGTAGACGGTGAACTGCCCTGGGGATTCTGGAGTGTGGGCGCTGATCCGGACAGTCCTTCTGCCGGATGGATTATTGACGGTCTGCAAGTGGCAAGACGTTTATTCCTCCAGCATTATACTTCACTAAGCATCATACATAACTATAAGGAGCAACATCCCAACAAGCGGTTCGACGAGAATAATCCGCCCGAATACTCCATGGTGGTTGGAAGAAAACGATGATAACGGAAGACTCCCTCCTCCAGCATCACATGCCGGTGTCCGACAGCTACTTCCGTAAGAAAGACGGAACGAAGGTAAAACGCAATGTGTTCGATTATATACGCGATCATCTGGGTTACCGGATTGAGCTGCAGTCACTTCAGCTTCCTTCCAAATTCGTGAGTGGAAAGGAGAACATCTTGAAACTGAGCTTGAAGAACAGAGGTTTTGCCACCGTATTTGGTGAACATCCTGTTTATTTCGTATTGATTGATGATGCAGGAGAGGTTACGGAATTTCCGGCCGATGCCAATCCAAATAATTGGCAACCGTTCGAACCAAAAGGATTCTACCTATACTTCGCTGACGCATACAGTGGATGTATCTCTTGAGCTTCCCGCATCGCTGACTGCCGGAACTTATAAGTTAGGTCTGTGGATACCGGACGAATCGGAGAGACTCAGATATAATCCTCGTTATGCCATCCATTGTGCCAATGGAGATACGGACTGGTGGATTTCTAAGGATGGAAAGTATGGCGTGAATGTATTGACTGCGGTTGAAGTGGAATAAATGATTTGTTTTATGATAAAAGTGAAAGGCTTCGATGATTACCCCTTTTTATTGTTGGTATGGATTACTTTATTAAGAATTATAAATCAGTACCACCGTATACGCCACATAGCAAAGTATCATAATACTTCCTTCTATCCGTGTAATGGTCCGCTTGGCAAAAGAACAGCCCGAACAGCCAGAGCAGAATGCTGGAACCTACCAGTGTGAACAGGTCGAAGTTTGTAATTCCGCTAAGATGGAGGGAGTGATACTGGCGCTGCACCCCAATACAAAAAGATATTGAAAGATTACTGCCGATTACATTTCCGATAGCCATTTCCGGATTCTTTTTTAGTGCGGCTACGATGGAAGTGGCAAGCTCCGGCAGGGAAGTTCCTCCGGCTACCAGCGTTAATCCAATAATGGATTCGCTGACTCCCATGCTGCGGGCAATCCCTGTAGCTCCGTTGACGAACAGCTGACCTCCATAGATGAGTGCCGCCAGTCCGCCAATGATATAGAGAATGGATTTCCACCACGAAAGCAGCTTGATCTCTTCTTCCGGTGCCGTGTTGCTGCCGGTTCCGGTGCAGCGGAAGATTTTGGGAAAGCGATGGCAAACGTATACCCCATGAAGATGGCGAAGAAGCAGAGTAAAAGCAGACCATCTACTCTGTTCAGTATATTTTCTGTGGCATTATCGAGGAATATGTCATTGGCGCATATCAGCAATACCACAGAAGAAAGGATACAGAGCGGTATCTCTTTTCGTAAAGTGTTCCGGGTGATGATAATCGGAGCGAACAGTGCCGTACATCCCACGATCATCAGCGTATTGAATATGTTACTTCCTACTACATTACCTATGGCAATGTCCGCGCTTCCTTTCAGGGCTGAAGCGACACTCACCGTCAGTTCCGGAGCGGACGTGCCGAAAGCGACAATGGTCAGTCCGATAACGATGGAAGGTATGCGGAAACGTTTGGCTACGGAAGCGGCACCGTCTGTCAGTCCGTTAGCTCCTAGTAAAATGAGAATCAATCCTCCGATAAGTAATAGTATATTCATAATTTTTCTCTTTTGGGGCAAAGATAATCATTTAGGGAATTGTTATGTCAAAAAACAATCCGTATGTTTGCCATGTTTATTAAAAAGTGAAATTAAAGTTAATTCACCTAACTTGGAATCATTCTATATGGATATGAAAAAATAAAACGGTTTGCATTGCTGCTCATAATGGCTTCCCTTGCAGTGAATGTACAGGCGCAACTGGAGCAGGCAGTCAAGAAGATTTTTGCCGGAGATACAGTAGCAACGCATCCAGTCTCTTTGCATAGGGATTCTGATTCTGTCCGTGTGGCAAATCTGCAGAAATCATTGGAAGAAGCGCGGCTCAATGAAGCCAATATGCGTATGGAGATGGAGCAGATGAGGCTTCAGATGCTGTCCGCTGATTCGGTGAAATTCTCCCAGCAACGGCAGCGTCTCGACTCACTGCGTCAATTCACGAAAGGAATACCGGTAGTTGCCGAAGGGGATACCCTGTTTTATCTTTTACAAAACGCGGCGGATACACTCCCCAGCAACGGGCACAGATGACCGGTGCTGCTATCGAAGAGATAGGAAAGCGTTTTAATATCCGTCCCGATTCCGTTTCCATCGACCATTCGGATATTGTTTCCGACCTTATGTACGGCAATAAAGTATTGTTGTCTCTTACTGATCAGGATGCTTTGTGGGAAGGAGTATCCCGTGATTCTTTGGCTAAAGAGAGGCGGCAGAATGTAATCACCAAACTGCATGAGATGAAAGCGGAGCACAGCATCTGGCGAATGGCGAAGCGTATCCTTTATTTTCTGTTGGTGATTGTCGGTCAGTATCTCCTTTTCCGTCTGACCAACTGGGCATTTCCGCAAACTGAAAGTACGTATCCTGCGTCTGAAAGATACGAAGATAAAGCCTGTGTCTATCCAGGGATATGAGTTGCTGGATGCTCAAAAACAAGCCAATCTGTTAGTCTTTTTGGCAGGCATCGGACGTTATATCCCTTTATGGGGATACAACTGTTGATTACTGTCCCTTTGATTTTTATCATCTTCCCGCAGACCGAAGGACTGGCATACCGCTTGCTGGGTTATATCTGGAATCCGATTCGGAAAATCTTTGTGGATATAATAGACTATATCCCCAATCTGTTTACAATTGTTGTTATCTGGTATGCGGTGAAGTATCTGGTGCGTATGGTACTTTATCTGGCTCGTGAGATAGAAGCGGGGCGTCTCAAATTCAACGGTTCTACCCGGATTGGGCAATGCCGACCTTCCACATCGTCCGGTTCCTGCTCTACGCATTTATGATTGCGATGATTTACCCTTATCTGCCGGGTTCTGAATCCGGTGTGTTCCAAGGAATTTCGGTCTTTGTCGGATTGATAGTCTCTCTCGGATCAAGTACCGTTATCGGAAATATTATTGCCGGACTGGTGATTACCTATATGCGCCCGTTCAAAATGGGCGACCGGATTAAACTGAACGATACTACCGGCGATATCATAGAGAAGACGCCGCTTGTCACCCGTATCCGCACTCCGAAAAATGAGGTGGTGACGGTGCCCAACTCTTTTATCATGTCTTCACATACCGTGAATTATAGTACATCGGCACGGGAGTATGGCTTGATTATCCATTCGGAGGTATCCATCGGTTATGATGTCCCCTGGCGGCAGGTCAATCAGATACTGATTGATGCTGCGTTGAATACGCCCGAGTAGTGGATGATCCGCGCCCGTTTGTGCTGGAGACTTCGTTGAGCGACTGGTATCCGGTGTATCAGATCAATGCTTATATCAAGGAGGCGCATAAGATGTCTCAGATTTATTCTGATTTACATCAGACTATTCAGGATAAGTTTAATGAAGCGGGAATCGAGATTATGTCTCCGCATTACATGGCTGTCCGTGACGGGAACGCAACGACGACTCCCAAGGATGATCTAAGCAAGAGTAACACTGCGGATACTGCTAATCAGAGTAACCAATCAGAGTAATATAAGCTCATTACTTAATGAGCTTGTGATTTTCTTTTGCATCTGTCGGGGCAAAGGAGTACTATAATAAATCAGGGCGCCCCCTTCATCGCGAAGGAGACGCCCTTTGTCGTGTGTGTTTTTTCTGAGAGTAGAATTTCTTTCTTTAATAGAGAACTTATTTTTTTCGGGTTACTGTATAAAGTACATTTCCTTTTTTATCTATCATACGCAGGTTAAGCTCCTTCTTGTCGATAGAGCAAACGGAGAAACCCGGTTCTGGGGCTACAGAACTTTGTACCTTCGATGGGTTCTACCTTGCGTGCGAGAGAGGCGGCGGAGTTGACTACATAGTCAATGTCGCTTCCCGGTACACGGATATGCTGGAAGTTGTGGATATGACCGCAGATGTACATATCTACGTTGTGCTTGCGCAGGATGCTGTCTACGCGTTTCTGCATATCAAGCCGCTCGCTTTCCTCTTTTGGGGTGTAGGCATAGATGGGGTGATGGCCGGCTACGATGATCCAGTCCTCCTTGGCACTTGCCAGTACAGATTCCAGCCATGACAGCTGTTTGCTGATGTCCTGCTTGCAGGCATCCGGATATTTATCGCTTTCATTGCGGTATTTATCAATCAGCGGAGTGGTGTCTATCCAGACGATGCGGATAGTAGCTCCTTTTTCTTCGAATACCTTGGTGTAGTAACGGTCGGGCATTGACCAGCGGCGGCTGATGTTCGTGTAGTCCAATACTGCCTGAGTGCTTCCGCGGTATTCGTGGTTGCCTAAAATGGAGAACCAGTCGATCATCAGTTCGGGGTGGGGAGTAGATAAGCTCGTAGTTGGTCATCCACAAAGGGTCGTTCACGCTACGCACTCCGTCGAAGTGGTGAACGTCTCCGGTGGCTAATACAAATTCGGGACCTATCTCTTCGCCCATTGTCCCCATCAGTTCGGCAATGGGCTTCTGGTCATAATAGCCGTTGCGTCCCAGGTCATTGGCTACATAGAAGTTGAACTTTTTGTCAAAGATAGAATAATCCGTGAGCTGTGCGTGGGCGAATGTAAAGACGGAAAGAAAAAGAAGAATGAATAAGCTTTTTATCTTCATATTATATTGATTATTAGTTGTTTATAATTGTTGTTGTTGAAAGACTGAAATTCTCTGTTTTTTTGGTTTTAAAGCGAAGGAGGCGTTGGTTTTAAAACCAAGACCCTGTTCCTTTAAAACCAACGGGGTGTTCCATTCTTAGGAACGGAGGTTTTCGCTTTTCGCATTGTCAGAAGTTAACTTTTACGCCGGCATTAATCTTTACACCGTAGTACTCCGCCTGCATGGTGCGGTCTTTGGTTCCCTGATAGTAGCGGAGAGGCTGGTTCAGCAGGTTATTGGCATCGGCATAGAATGTAGTCTTTATTTTCTTTCCGAAGGTGTAGCTGGCGTTCAGGTCCATGTAGCTCACTGCGTCATAGTAACGGTCGAGGGCTGCCACTTCTCCCATTTCGTCGATGAAGCTCGAAGCGTAGTTATAGGAGAAGCGTACGTTGAAACCTTCTCTTTTCGAAGTAAAGGGAAGCATTGGCTGTATGTTCGGGTGATCCCGGTAGGGACAGGTCTTTCTCGTTCTCACGACCTTCGAAGTTGAAGTTGTTCACTTGGGTGTGGGTGTAGGGTGTACGTACCATAGAAACCGATACATTTCAGTGCGGGGGAGCGATGAAGCCGAAGTCGCGTTGATAGGCCAGTTCTACGCCCAGCAGGTCGGCGTCGCCGGCGTTTTTGGGTTGGGTGAACTTCTTGTATTCGTTGTTCTGATAGGTGTAGTCACCGATGACCTGATCGACGATAAAGTCATTGATCTTCTTGTAGAAGATACCTGCGCTGATCAGACCGACACTTTTGAAGTAGTAGTCTGCGCTGAGGTCGAAGTTGTAGGAGATGGTCGGGGTCAGGTCGGGTTACCCATCACCAGTTCGTTGTCGCTGCGGTTGATGTTGACACAGGGGGATCAATGCGGAGTATTTCGGGCGACTCAGTGTCTCGGTGAACGAAGCGCGGAGCTTTAAGTCGTCGTTCACATCGTATTTGAACAAGAGGCTGGGGAGCCAGTTGACATAGCTGTTCTTATGGTTTCCGGTAGGTTCGAGGGTTTCTGTCTCGTCTTTGTCGTCGGCTACGTTCCAGTTCCAGCCGTTGTATTTGATGTGGGTGGCTTCCATGCGTAAGCCTGCCATCATTTTTATCTTCTTTCCCAAGTTCTGGTCGAAGCGGAAGAAGGCGGAAGTTACGTTCTCACGGGCGTGGTAGTTGCCGGAGGAGTCTTCGAGCACCTGTTCGCCTTCCATACTGCTGAGGTCGAGTGAGCCCAGGTATTCTTTGGATACGAAATCGGTCGCCTTATATTGATTTCCCGGCATATATCCGTCACGAATCTGGCTGGTGAGGTTGTTCATGTAATCCTTGTCAAAAGCGTCCTTGTACGCATCTGCGTAATCATAGCAGGGTGTTGCGGTCTTTGGTCTTGAGGCGTACTTTGCTCCGAACCGCAGGCTGTTGCCATAGATGCCGTTTGTCAGCGGAAGTTCGAAGTCTACTTTGAACTTAAGGTCTTTTTCGTAGATCTCCTGGTTGCTTTCGGTCAGTTCCTTCACTTTCCATTTGCCCCTTTCGCCGTCCGCTTCTCCGTTGTGCAGGTTGACGTCCGTAGTCACGTAAGGGAAACGGTCGCCGGCATCTACAACGGTAAAGCCGAGGAAGTCCTGTTTCAGGCTGAAGTATCTTTCGTTCGGACGGTCTTCGCTGGCACGGGCGTAGGAAGCTCCCCAGTTGACGGATAGTTTGCCGAACTGATGTTCACCGCTCAGACTGAGGTCCATTGTCTGTTGTAATTCCAGACGGGCATTTCTGTTGTCGGGTGTTCCTCCTTTTTGTCTCGATCTGGGCGGATTGCTGCATATCTCCTGTCGTCGTCTAGTCCTGTCTTATCCAAATCCTTATAGGTGACGCGGTACGGTTTTCCCAGTCGTGGCGACGGTTGTAGATACCTTGCAGCGTCAGCCGGTGGTTCGGGTTGATGTCGTAGTCGAAAGCCAGGGAGTAGCTTTGGCGTTCGCGGGTCACGTAGTACTGGCGTTTCTGTGCTTCCACCATGACTACTTCGCCTTTTTTGTTGACGTCATATTCAAACTCCACATCGTCCGATCCTGACGGAGCGTTCTGATAGGAGATGGCGGCCATCATTCCCAGTTTGTCATTGAAGAAACGGTCGCCGTAGGTAAATCCCAGGTTCAGCTGGGCTTTTTCGCTAATCCAGTTGTAGCCTGTTCCCGCGGTGGCGCTGAACATCCGTTTGTAAGGAGTGCTTTTCGTCACCAGATTGATAGAGCCGCCAATGGCATCGGCGTCCATATCCGAGGTAACTACCTTGTTTACTTCGATAGTCTGAATCATGTCGGCCGGAATCAGGTCGAGTTGTACACTACGGGTATCGCCTTCGGCAGAAGGGAGGCGGTTACCGTTGATGGTCACGGAACTGAGGTCGGCGGAGGTACCGCGGACTTGTCCGAAGCGGGCTTCCCCCTGGTCGTATTGTACATTAATACCGTTGCTACGTTTGAGGGCGTCGCCGATATTGGAATCGGGAACTTTCCGACCTGATCGGCTGAAACGACATTGGTGATTCCGAGGTTGTTTCTTTTGTGAGTTGATGGCGCGGCGTTGTCCCTGAAAGGCGCCGCCTACCACTACTTCCTGAAGTTCGAGCCCTTCATTGAGTACGACGTCCTTTTCGAGTGTCTTTCCTGCCGGAATGGTGATTTTCATTTCGACGGGAGAGTAGCCTACGTAGCTGACTTTCACGGTGTATGTGCCCGGTGTGAGATTGGCGAATGTATAATAACCGTTGACGTCGCTTGTCACTCCGGTATGTAGTTTTTCGATGTAGATGGAGGCTCCCGGAAGAATTTGCTTGAAGTGTCTACTATGCGTCCGCGGATCGTACCCTGTCGGGCTACGTTTACTTTTTTCCTCTGCAAAAGTATTTCCGCTTGTACTCATGATTAAAAGAGTCAAAGAGACTAATCTGATAAATCGTTTCATAAATGTTAGCGTGCGTTAATTATTTGCTGCAAAAGTAGAGGCTTGACGTTTCTTGCTTTTTTTACAGTTGATTGAAGAACGCGTAACAAATATGCTACGATTGTGTTAGCGCAAGAAGGGCGCCCGCCTGCGGACACCCTTCGATACCTAACCCGATAAAAAGTTATCTTGAATGTATCTGAGATACGATCAATTCATTGAATGTCGATACGTTCGCCCGTGCTTGTCTTAAGTTTGGAAGGATTACAGATATCACTCATCGTCGTTTGATTATAAGCGGTATGATAGGAAGTGGCATACATATATGATTGATACATGACATTCAAGTACATACGGTTTCTGAACATCTTGTCATATTTCTCCAGTCCCAACAACTGCATTTCGTTCAACGCAATCTGGTCATACAAATCAATCAGTTCGTTTCCGTTATTAGCAGCATATTTACGATAGTCATTCGTTTCGAAAGTCATGTGTACATACTTCCCTACTACGTCAAAATACTTATCCGTAGCTTTTCCCAACAGTTCATTCCAGCGTCCCTCATGTTTCTGCGAGTCAAAATAACCGTTTACTGTTCCCGATGCAAAATGAATCTTCACCGGCAACGCAGCCGCATCATCCAACGTCCGGGTATGGTACATCACGTAAACCAATCCTTTCTCACTGATTGTCAACTTGTTCGTTCCTCGACTCAACGGATAGGTCACTCCTCCGAAGCCGTCACTTTCCGGAGCATCCAGATTCTGTACCTTCAAACTGATGTCATAACC
>VOFH01001137.1_pt1 | contig 32000 bp, 59 predicted proteins | sample 5384091 | NCBI WGS metagenome assembly VOFH01 (sample SAMN12384727, study PRJNA508395) | human gut metagenome | isolation source: healthy gut G | host: Homo sapiens
GATGGAGAAAAGGCCAGGAAGTGCCATTTATTAATTATGACAGGCTGAGGTGGTTGGGAGTCAGTGAGGGAGCAGTTAAAGCAGGATGCCTGGGAAAGAATGAAGCAGAGCAATCCTCCTTGTTTTTTGGATTTACAGGATATACTGGCAAAATGTATTCTGATGAACTGGGAGATGTAAAAGCAGGTAGTTTGGAATATTTAGAGGATGTGGATCCTAATGCAATGATGTATGTTCTGACGAATTCAAATTAGGTCAATGGGGCGGGTTTATATGTGTGACGAAGAAGTGATGTCTTTATTGCAGAAAAGTTGGGATCAGATTTGATCGTGATTCCGTCATCGATTCATGAAACGATTATTCTAAAGAAACAGAGAATGTAAGCGTAACTGAACTGAAGAGGTTGAAGCTGTAAATGAGGAAGCCGTGACCCCACAGGAGAAGTTGGGGAATTCAGTTTATCGATTTGATAGGGAAGCCCAAAGACTGAAAAGGCAGTAGAACAGGCAGAGAAGCTGACTTTGAACCTGGGATGTCACCGGTATTTTCGTAGGACTCAGTTATATGTTTCATGAGTATTGTGGATGTTAGGAGGGATGCAGAATCAACAGTTTTATTTCATGGGTTGGCGGAAAGAAAGCACCTGCAGCCTGATTTACACGATGTTTCCGGCAAGTTATGACCGTTACATTGAGGTGTTTGGCGGAGGGTGGTTGGGTACTATTTGGAAACCACCAGATGACCGGTGTGGAGATTTATAATGATTATAACTCTAACTTGGCAAACCTGTTTTATTGCGTTAAGAACTGCACGGGGGCATTCCTTAAGGAACTCGATTTCTTCCGTTAAACAGCAGGGATGAATTTACAGTAATCCGTAATTTTATTGAAAAGCAGGAACCGGATACCTGATTTTTAATTGAGGAGTTGGAACTTGCAGAGAAGCATTGATGCCGCCGATTATGAGGAAGTGAAAAAAATCCTGCTGGAAAATGCAGAGGTAACTGATGTAAAACGGGCATTTGCATTTTTTAAACCAATTCGGTACAACTATGGAAGTGGTTGCACGTCCTTTGGCTGCCGTCCGTTTGATGTGAGAAACTGCTTTTGACACCATTTGGCAGGCATCCTCGCAGGCTGGCAGATACTGTAATAGAAAAATAAAGACTTTGAGGCACTGATTCGGCAGTATGACCGGGATAGTGCCTTTTTTATTATTATGAGACGGAAGGTCATTATGCAGTGGTATTCGAAAAGAGGATCACAAACGGCTCTCCGAGACACTCTGACAGGGGAGCAGGGGAAGTGGATGGTCAGTTACAATGACTGCGATTTCATCCGGGAACTGTATGCAGGATATTTTATTACAGCTGTTATCTGCATCAATAACCTGGCTCAGAGGTATGAGGGCGGTTGTGAGTTTCCAGAGGTCATTATTACCAATTATGATCCTGGTGAGAGGGAGCGGTTAAAACCAAGACAGCCGGATCTATTTGGAATGTGGGAGATGGAGAAACGGATCATTATGAAATCCGGGAAGAAATCTGTCCGGAAAGAGGTGCTATGAGAACAGAAAACAAGAGAAAACAATGGTGCAAAAAAAAAAGGAAAAACGGTGTCCTTTCTGTGCCTAGTGAACTGTTACTGACGGCTGGGATTCTGCTTGATTGTGATTTGATGATAGAAACAGTCCCTGAGTGATTCTGATTGGTATTGAGGCTCGGTACAGACGCCTATTTGCAAACCCTATCTGAAGGTGTTCGATGAGCTGGGGATTGAACCCAATGAAGTGGAGGCATTGATGGGAAAGGAGAAAAGGACCAGATGAGTAAACCGATGTATCGTTTAGTGGATGGAAAGGACGTGTCTTGATTCCAAAATCTATGAGGGAAGCGGCAAAGCTGGAGTATGGGGATATTGTTTGTCTGGGAATGGCGGGTGGAAAAATTACAGTCCGGAAGGTAGAGGTTATCGAGGTGGGAGATCAGTCTCCGGAGGCAGTGGAGGCATATGTCCGTACTGCATTTCAGTTTATGCCGGACAGCCTCCGACTGGATCTAATCGGAGAACTGAGCAGACTGCTGCAGAAAAGGAGGGGTAAGATCATGCAGGAATTCACAGAAAAGGATTGTATGCAGACAGAAAAAGGAGGCATCTATCCAGAACCGGGTGGTGGTTCTTCCCTCAAAGGTATTACCAGAGCATTACACAGGGCAGCTTTTTCTGTACGAATATCCAGAAAACAGAAAATCCCAGACATTCCATTGCCCATTTGGTTTCTTTTTATCTACTGGGGAGGCATGGCACTGCTGGAACAGGGATGTGGTTGGTGTCTTTGCGGCCAGAACTGTTGGGGAAAAGGAACGGCTCAGCTCTCCCAGATCCGTCCATTTGGGGGCGCTGGTTATGGACATTCCCAGAATATTCTGGATACAGTTTTCTGCCGGATGGACGCTATGCGTCAGGGGTATGGCTGGTAAATCCAGAGGAAGTATGGAGCTATGTAATGATGCAGAAGGACTACCAGTATCGGATTTTGATCTGCGACAGGGATGATTTTGCCGTACTGGAAATGTTAGAGGGAAGGATGATCTTTCCCTGATGTGCAGAGTCTGGAACAGTTTCAACAGGTACAGAAGGACGGGGGATGGAGATGATTTAGAAATGAGGGAAGGGAAATGAAGCAGATTCAGATTGAAAATGGAGTGATCCGGTATTATGGGAACCGGGTAGGTCGTGTGACGGAAGGATGTGCAGTAGTGGATCCCATGTTTCAGAATGAAGCATTAGAAAGCTTCCTGCGTAAGCAGAGGAATATCAAAAATTCAGTGGCAGGACGGGATCTACGACCGGTTGGCAAATAGTCAGCAAGATATGGAATCGGCAAAGGGGTTAAAAGATGTACGCATCTGGCAACTGAGAGGAGATGTGGATATTGCATATGAAGTTCCTTGCACTTTTCCAGATGGAGCAACAATATGGCTCCCCCAAAGCCGGATTTTTTATATCAAAGTCTATGAAGGGGCATCTGACACCAATGACCTGGAAGAACTCTATGATAAATTCGGTATCATCCGCCGTCCGGTTATACAGGTCATGGGCTATCCATTAGTGATGTGCTGGAACTCTATGATGAAACAGGGAGTTCCTTTTTTTATGTGGATCGTTATGACTTTAAGAGAATTGATTTTACAGAGTCGCAACTGGCGGAGGAATTCATACACACCATGCAGTTTTAGCAGGCAGTTTTGGCTGCCTGTTTGACTGAAATAGATCCAGAAAGGAACGGTTTATGAGCAGAAAAAAACAAAGGAGGAAGAATCAGTATGCCAGATTTAGACGTTCGGATTACATCTATGTATCCACCAGGAGTACAGGGCGGATCAGAGCCTATGCATCCGCCACAATCGCCGGGTGTTTTGCCGTCCGGGGAATCAAAATCGTCGAGGGAGGTAAGGATGGGCTTTTTATGTCTATGCCCAGTCGGAAAAACACAGGATGGATACAAGGATATCTGTTTTCCTGTGACGGAGGAATTCCGCAACGAGCTGAAACAAGCGGTATTGGGAGCGTATGGAGAGGCACTGTCCATGGCACAGGCATCTACCTTACAGACAGCACCCCTCAAAATCCAGGGCAGAACATGGTCTGATTTAAGGGGTACAGAGAACAAAAACAGAAAATCAATGGAGGAGATCAAATGAAGAATATTAAAAGACAGCTGGTAAATTATCGAAATGCAATGGTTATGCATATGTGGAACGTAAAAACAAGCTTCAGGATACATCTGGTGGGGATATGTGGACACAGCCATTAAGATCCTGATCGCAGTTGTGCTGGGAGCACTGCTTCTGGCAGGTCTTTATGCACTGTTTAATGATACCGTACTTCCTACACTGGTACGCAGGGTGCAGGAAATGTTTGATTATAGCGGTTGATATGGAGATCAGGATATCGCTGCTTCAGGCGGTACAGGCAGTGCTTTTTTTTCTCGCTGCTTATTGCGGTTTCTGCCTGGGATCTTCGGTACCGGATTATTCGGACCGATTCAGGCAGGGATTGCCCTGCTTTCCTTTCTGAACTTTGCCCCCGGACAGCTGTTTGGAGCTTTAGGGGCAGTGCCATACCTCATAGTTGCATTATTTTGCAAGAGGAAGGTGGAATTGGCGGCGGTGATATCAAGCTGGCAGGAGCAACCGGCTTGGTACTGGGACTTCCTGCAAGCCCTGACTGCTTCCTGTTTAGGACTGACAGGATTTGTGATGTATGGTTGTATGGTCTGCCTGTGGAATCGGTTCAAGGGAAAACGAGATAAAGAAGCATTTCCTGTGGGACCGTTTCTGGCAGGAGGAGCGGCAGCTGTTTATTGTATGAGATTAGGAGGATGGATGATATGAAGAAGAAATTATGGATCATGGTTTGTGTTGCAGTGCCGCTTACAATGATTGCGGCCATCATATACCACAACAGAAAATAGGTAGACAGCAGTCAGTGGAACACTGGTTAAAAAGGAATCAAAATAAGGAAAAGAGTTGGAGGAGATGAAATGCGATTTTTGAAAAACAGGACTGTACTTGGTGTGCTTTGCATCGTGCTGTCTTTGATCATCTGCTTTGCAGTTACACCATTGTTTAATAAGGCTATGAGTGAAAAGACGGAAATTGTACGTGTAGTAAATCCAATTTCAGTGGGAGCAGTAATTACTTCTGACATGGTAAAGACCATAGAGGTTGGTAGTTATAACCTGCCAGATGATGTAGTAAAACATTCGGATACTGTGGTTGGGGCATTTGCATCTGCAGATTTGGCGCCAGGAGATTACATCCTGACATCCAAGATTGCAGAAGAGCCGGCGGCAGAAAATGCCTATCTCTATCATCTGACAGGAGAAAAAGCAGGCAATCTCTGTTACGGTTAAGGCATTTGCCAATGGATTATCCGGAAAGCTAAAGAGCGGCGATATTGTGTCAGTTATAGCTCCAGATTATAGAAAGCAGGGAAAAACAGTAATTCCTGCGGAGCTTCAGTATGTGGAGGTCATTGCTGTGACTGCAAACAGTGGATATGACGCAAATACGGGAGAAGAACTGGAAGATGGAGCGGATCGTGAGCTGCCTGGAACCGTTACCTTGCTGGTAACGCCAGAGCAGTCAATGATTCTGGCAGAGCTGGAGGCAGATGGAAAACTGCATTTATCTCTGGTGTATCGTGGGGATGAAAAGAGTGCAGGGCAGTTTTTGGAAGCGCAAAACCAGATGTTAACGGAACTGTATCCTCCAGAAGATATGGAAGGAGAAGCGGAAGAAAACGAGGCGCCGGATCATTCTGATAAGGAGCCAGAGGAAACCAAAGCAGAGGAGCAGGAGGAAACCGAACAGGGCGAAACAGAGGAAAGCGGGGTGGAGTAAGCCTTGAATTTTCTGAAAAACAGTATTTTCAGCAGGGGAGCCGGGGACAGCTCTCCTGACTGGGAACCGGAAAATGAGAATCAAATGCTGGCAGTCTGGGGAAGTCCTGGATCTGGTAAAACCACGACAGCAGTGAAGCTGGCGGCGCGTCTTGCCATGCAGAAGAAGGATGTGGCTCTCCTTCTGTGTGATATGAATACACCGATGCTTCCCTGTATCTGTCCTCCTGGAGACCTGGAAGAGGAGCATTCTCTGGGAGTGTTCTGGCAGCAACCCATGTGTCGGAATCGTTGGTACGCCATAACTGTATTACTCATAAAAAAATACGCCATCTAACGATCCTTGGAATGAGGAAGGGGGAAAATGAATACACATATCCACCTTACGAGCGGACACAGGCAGAGGAATTACTGCAGTGTTTGAGAAAGATCGCTCCCTATATCATCGTTGATTGTGGAAGCTGTATTGCCAATGACATTCTTTCGGCCATTGCCTTGATGGAGGCGGATGCAGTGCTGCGGCTGGTAAACTGTGATCTGAAATCCATCAGTTATCTTTCCAGTCAGCTTCCGCTTCTTAAGGACAGTCAGTGGGATGCAGAAAAGCAGTATAAAGTGGCCAGCAATGTATATCCCAATGAGGCCAGCGAACACATTGAACGGGTGCTCGGCAATGTGGCATTCCAGATCCCTCATTCCGAGGAAGTAAAGGCACAGGTTCTGGAAGGAAACCTTCTGAAAGAACTGGTGCTAAAGGACAGTAAAGGGGTTTAGAAAAAACATGGAAGCAATCACAAAGGAGGTGTTCGGATGTTAGGGGAAAGACGCAGCAAAGCCGCGTTTTCTGCGGGTTTTCCCGAAGCTGTTCGGGAAGAAACACGACAGGATTCTGGACATCTTACGGAGGAGATCATGGAAACGGAGGCTTCTTTGGATGGCTTGGATGGAGGGGAGGGGATAGAAGAAAACTTCCAAAATGATAGCCTGTCGGAACAGGCTTGTGAAGGACAGATGCATGGAAAGGAGGATATCTGGTCAGAAGAGGAGGACATAGAGGCTCCTTTGTGTACTCAAAAACGGGGAGGTCGTTCTCTCCGTACCCATGACCTGTTTTTGCATCGGAGGATGAAGGGCGTGACTTTCAGTCCGTGCTGCAGGAGATACAGGCGTATCTTTCCAAAGAATACAGTAATCTGGTAACCGGAGATGGAAACGAAGAAATAAAAGCACAGATCCGCCGATTTGCCGGGAAGTATATTCAGGATAACCGTATACAAGTACCGGGAAAAACCACGGATGAGCTGATTGATGCGATTTATTCAGAAATGGCAGAGTTCGGTTTTCTCACAAAGTACATCTACGGGGAAGGAATCGAGGAGATCGATGTAAATGCCTGGGGATGATGTGGAGGTCCAGTATTCTGGTGGAGTGACAGAAAATTGAAAGAGCATTTTGAAAGCCCCGAACATGCCATCAATGTCATTCGGCGTATGTTGCATGTGTCTGGAATGGTGCTGGATGATGCGAGTCCAAGCGTTCTGGGACATTTAAGTAAAAATATCCGTATTGCTGTACTGAAGACACCTCTTGTTGATGAGGATGTCGGGGTGGCAGCCTCGATCCGAATTGTGAATCCCCAGAGCATGAAGAAACAGGACTTTATAAAGGGAGGAACGGCAACCAGTCAGATGCTGGATTTTTTATCGGAGTGCATCCGGTATGGAATCTCTGTGTGTGTGGCGGGAGCCACAAGCTCCGGAAAAACCACACTTTTAGGCTGGCTTTTGACCACAATTCCGGACGGTAAGCGTATTTACAGTATTGAGAATGGTTCAAGGGAGCTGGCGCTGGTACGCAGAAAGGATGGGAGGGTAGTCAATTCCGTGATTCATACCTTGACCCGTGACAGCGAGAATGAGAGGCAGAGAGTAGATCAGATTGCACTCCTTGATATGGCGCTACGCTTTAATCCGGACATTATTGTGGTAGGAGAAATGCGTGGACCAGAAGCGAATGCGGCACAGGAGGCAGCCAGAACCGGTGTTGCGGTTGTGACAACCATCCACTCCATGAGTTGTGAGGCAACTTACCGCCGCATGGTTTCCCTGTGTAAACGTGCTGTGGATATGAGTGATGAGACTTTGATGGGATTTGTAACGGAAGCCTATCCGATCATCGCTTTCTGCAAACAGCTGGAAAACAAGGAACGCCGTTTAATGGAAATCATGGAGTGTGAGATTCTGGCAGATGGAACCAGACGATACCGTCCGCTGTTTCAATATCAGATTACGGAAAACAGGGTGGAGGATGGAAAGTTTGTAATTGTGGGGCACCATAGACAAATCAACCCAATCTCGGACAGTCTGGCAAGACGGCTGATGGAGAATGGAATGCCGCAGGAAACGCTGGCAGGACTTTTGAATGTAAAAAAAGGATAGAGGGGGGAGAATGAATGACGGCGATTCAGCTATTGGCGTGTGCGGGAATGATCGTGGGTGTATTTTTTGCTGGGAATGAAGCCAGTGGAGTTTACGGACAGCCTGTTTGGATTTCTATTGAATCCAAAACGAAGTCTGCGGAAGACATCAGGGAATCATCAGGAAGAAAAAAATCAGGGATTTTGCGCAGGGAACTGGAGGAAGCACAGAACATCCTTCAAATGACGGGCAGGGGGAACCGGTTTTCCATCATCTGCGCAGTTGCTCTGGCACTGTTTTGCGCTGGGGATCCATTGCTATTTTGTTGGGAATTTTTTCCTTGCTCCGGTGATGGCAGTGGGTTTTTTATTTCTACCATTCTGGTATGTGAAACTGACTGCCAATCATTATAAAAGGGATGTGTCTGCAGAACTGGAAACGGCGCTTTCGGTCATTACCACAGCATATCTGAGGACAGAAGATATTGTGACGGCGGTGGAGGAGAATATAGCATATTTAAATCCTCCAGTGTCCAGAGTATTTCAGGATTTTCTTATCCAGATTAAAATGGTAAATCCGGATGTTCAGGCCGCCCTTCGGATTTTGCGGGGAAGGATTGATAATGAGGTGTTTCGGGAGTGGTGCGATGCGGTCAGTGACTGCCAGCATGACCGGAGTTTAAAGACTACACTGCCGCCCATCGTATCAAAGCTGTCAGATATGCGGAATGTGAACGCAGAACTGGAATACATGATTCGCAGAACCAAGAAAAGAGTTTATGATCATGGTTGTGTTTGTAGTAGGCAATATTCCTCTTATGTATCTGCTGAATCAGGACTGGTATGATGTACTGATGCATACGGTACTGGGACAGTGTATTCTGAGCTGCCACTGCGGCGGCTATTTTATATCCGCTGGCTTTGTAGTGAAACTGCCCCGTCCCATAGAATACAGGAGGTAGCTATGGAAGGCTTGTTGTTTTATTCGGGCTGTTTTTAGCTCTGGGACTTTTCTTTTTTAACTGCGTCTGTTCTAAAGTTACCTACCATGGTGCGGCGAAGGCCATGCTGGGTACGGTAAAACAGGAGCGGAAAGCGGCAAAGACATTGGAAACTTATTTTATGATCCTAGCAGTGCGACTGTCTGGTTTCATCCGGATGGATGCATATAAGAGAAGCAGGATGCAGAATGTGTTAAAAGCCAGTGGAATGAATATGACCCCGGAAGTGTATCAGGCGTATGCTCTGGTAAAATCAGGCGCAGTTCTTTTTGGGAGCGATTCCCTGCATATTTTTTTTCCACTTCTAGTTCCTGTCGTGGTTGTGCTGGCCTTACTTCTTTACTTTAAGGAAAATCAGAAAGCGGATGAAACCTTAAAGGCAAAGCGGGAAGAGATAGAGGGGGAGCTTCCGAGAATGGTGGCGACTATGGAACAGGAACTGAAAGCAAGCCGTAATGTGATCGGTATGTTGGAGCGATTCAAGGGGGAATGCAGGACCAGCGCTGACTGGAGAGTTAGATATTCTTCTGGCGGATATGCGTTCCTCCAATTATGAAGCGGCGCTGACACGATTCGAGGCAAGACTGAACTCGCCCATGCTGTCCGATGGTACGTGGATTGATTGGTGTCCTTCGAGGGGATGACAGCACAGTGTATTTTCAGATGCTGGCTCATGATTTTAAGCAGATCGAACTGCAGAGATTAAAAGCACAGGCACAGAAAATCCCTCCTAAGATCCGTGTTTTTCCTTTGTCATGCTGGTATGTTTTCTGCTGACTTACCTGGCGATTATCTGCTATGTGGCATTGGAGAGCCTCGGAGGAATGTTTTAGACAGGAAGGAGGAGAGGATGAGGAGTCATCGTTTATGGAGAGCATTGTCAGAAAGACGGGGCGAAGGATATGTGGATGTGATCGTGTTGGTTTTGTGTGCGGTCATGGTGCTTGCCCTTGCCATGCGTGTGCTTCCGATTTTTATTCAGAAACAGCAGCTGGATACCTTCGCTACAGAACTGGTGCGTGAAGCAGAGGTAAGCGGGCGCGTAGGTACAGAGACAAGCCGCCGTGCCGCTGTGCTGTCAGAAAAAACAGGGCTTCATCCGGACATTTTATGGTCCAGTCATGGAAGAATCCAGTTAAATGAAGAGGTTACCGTTACCCTGACGATGGATACAAATATCGGTCTGTTTGGCGAGTTTGCTTCTTTTCCGGTTACGCTTCGCGCACAGGCAGCTGGAAAATCAGAAGTTTACTGGAAATGAGGTGGAGGGATTGCGGAAACGGATGAAAGAGATACTGAGAGACAGGCGAGCCTCCTCATTTCCCATGACCATCGGGATTGTTCTTTCGCTGATTATTCTGATGTGTGGGATTAGTGAGTATTTCCGGCTTCAAGTCATTGCGGCAGGTGTGCGGGAAGCCGTGGAGGATGCTGTCATTTCCACAGTCAATGATAATTATGCAGGTGTGTATCATGGAGTCAGGGAGGGGATATTCTGGCAGTTATGTTCCTTTTGGAGAGGGAAGTTGGGAAGAAGATCTGAATGAAGGGGACATTTATGATTATCTGGATGAAACCATAGGGGCCCGATTGTCTGGCGGCAGGCATATAAAGTATGCGGATACTGGAACTGCAATGGAGTTTGCCATAGACAGCCTGCAAGTGACGCTTCGGAATGCACCTCTGGCCCCATCAGATCCAGCCCATGCGCAGCGGTTTGAGGCAGATGCTATTGTTAGACTGGAGGTTCCGGTTCGGTTTGGCGGCCGGATTCTTCCATCCATGTGGATCACATTGAAGGTACAGGCTGGATATACAGAGGTGTTCTAGGGAATGACCTGGACTTTGAGAGGATTGTATAGTATGTTGTGCATAACAAAACAGGATAAAGGAGGAGCAGAATTATGAAACTGACAGAGAAGATGAAAAAGAATCTGGCAATTTTGGGTGGCGTGCTCATAGGAATCGGCCTGATCGCTGCCATAGGAATGCAGTTTGGTTCGAAACCGTCAGGTAAAGATGTTCTGCCAGGAACAGGGGAAACGGAAACAGAATTGATTGTAGATCCTGGAGATTTTTGAAAGAAGGAAGAGGAAAAGTAAAGTAGTGTCAGAGAAGAAGAGAGCCTTGTGATTCATCAGGGAATCGAGAAAATCAGGAAACAGACACTCAGGCGGTGGACAGTCGGGCGCCACAGACTGATCAGACAACGCAGAGTATCAACCGAAACCAACCAAACCAGAACCGCCAAGCAAGGAGATCCTGACAGATCCAACACAAAAACCGGATGGTACAAAGCAGGATACCCCTCCGGTTCCGGTGGATCATGAAGCGGTAGAAAAACCGTCCGAACCGGTAGCAGATCCGGAACAGCCGCAGGCAGGAGATACTTCGGGAACCAGATCTATGTTCAGGATTCGGCTGGGTAGAAAATCATGGAGGAGGAGGCTCTGGAACTGCAGCAGAAAGATATGTATGAAAACAGGAATAAGATTGGCATTATGGATTAAGACAGAAAGAGGAAGCACCGCATCAATGTGGTGTTTTTTCTTTTCCCAGAAACCAGGGAAGGAAACAAGGCTTCCCGTGGTCGGAAAGGAGGATACTTGAAACAGAAGAAATATGTGTTTTTACAGTCTCAATCTTACTGTCTTTGATACTCTCCATCCAGGTTTATGCGGTAGGGGACGGAACCTGGATGGAGGTGGCGGAAGTATGGGACAGGGGACCATCCAAATTCCTGGTCACCGGGAAATGAAGGAGTGCGGGTTACCGTAATCCGGGCAGAGAGCCATGATCCGGTAACAAGACCGATTGACTTAACAAATAAGCATCCCAATATTACCTACTCCTTTGGGAAAGTCAGTAAAATGTCATATACCAAAGGAAGTGCCCTGATGATCGACACCAATCCGTATGAGTATGTGAATCCGGCACAGCCCCTACCCAGGATCATCAGCTCAAAAAGCTTGGGGCAAGCTAATATTGAGCAGATAAAAGCTATTTTACAGATGAACAGGTGGTGCGTAGCATTGCCGGACTAACCGGAATGGACTTTGACACACTGGTGGGAGGGGAGTATAGGCTCTTATTGGAGCCGATCAGTTTCCTTAAATTTCAGGGAACCCTGATTGCGGTTACAGCAACAGAGGCAGCGCTCTATGATGAGATGTTAAGTGGTGGGCTTCGTACTGTCCTTCCAACAGTGGCATTTCAGAACCTGCCGCTTTCCATGTTTTTGGAAACACCAGATCTGGGATATCCGGCCTGGGGCGGTCCGACATCGGGAGTCCGTTCCAACAGTGAAATAAAGAGTTCCTTGGGTCTTGGTATTGTACGGTTTCGGGATGTGCCTCCAGAAGAACCGGAAATCACGACTTATGATTATGAATATCGGACGAATACGGAAGTGATTACGGCAGTAGAGGTAAGCGGCGGGCAGAGTGATCCGGATCATCCGGTATCCGTAACATTTTCCGTAGGGGGAAGAAGCTATGAGGTAGGGAGGTATATTATCCGTCTGGCGACAGTCATGGCTTGGATCCGCTGGACAACACCGGAGCAGCCTCAGACTATGACGATGACCGTCCGTGTGCGGGGCGGAGGAGGAATAAGTAAAGGAACTCTTCACATCAAGGTTGTGGATCTGGATGAAAATCCACCGCCAGATCCCAATGCGGATGACCGGAATGACGAGGTTTACAAGACCTTCGGTTCCTTCAATGCAGAAGTAACCTCTGCATCCTGGGGTGTGTGGAGACCATGGTGGAGGAATACTGGGTATGGCACAGCGGGGATGAGGATGATGACGGGTACTGGTGTGACCATGGCTGGTGGGAGTTTGATCTGGACCGATATTCCGCAAGCCTGACTGCAGATATGAGAATTACAACCGATGAAAAGTCCCCTACCGCTACGGGAAGGACGATGAAATCCGGTTATGGATTCCAGGAAAAGGTAACAACTCATGTCAGCACCAATCAGAGTTCTGCAGTGACATCTGCGCAGAATGCGGTGACTTATTTTCCGGAATTTCAGTATGAGAGGTTTTGGAGGCTTTTGGAGCGGATGAATGTCGGCTATGATATGACCCATGAGTTTAAGAAAAATGGTTACAGTACCTATGAGAGGAGAACGCATTTACACCAATTTGGTATCCGGACGGAAGTTATACGCCATACTTGGCTCTGGATTGCTGGACACCGGCGGAATGCTCTCCATGAATCTGAATGATTCTATTACCATTGATGGGAACTTGTGGAGTGACTGGCATATCGCACCACAGAAACCAGAGTAGGAGGAAGTATGTCATATCAACAGACGGAGAAACCAAAGGGATTTTTGTATCATTACACAACCCGTGACCATTTGGAAGATATTCTGCGGGATGGCAGGATACGAAGGATGGGTGATAAGGAGGCTTTGGTTTTGTACATCTTTAGAGGATACACTGGAATTAATGCAAAAGACAGTGATGATGGAAGGGAAGCCTTACTATGGAGTTGGAGGAGTATTAAGGTATTATCCTGTATTTGTTCCGGAATCCTATGTGATTTTGAGATTGCAGCCACGTTTTCAAAATGGGGAATGGGTTCGGTGGAATCAGGAACTTCCACTAGATGCACCTACTTCTTTGCAGGAGGAGGCAAAGCGGTTTAGCAGTTTAAAAGTTGGCTTTCGGGGAGATCTAAAGTTTCAGGAACATCCGGATATTATCGAATTGGCTCCTCTTCTTGAAAGACAGCAAAGAATGGGGCTGAAACTCACACAATCTTAGTAGAAAGGAAAAATAAATGAGAACAAAGAAAATTTCAGCAGTTATGTGCATGGTATTCGTACTGGTAGTTTTGTTCTGCGTTCCGGTATATGCATCGGGCGATGTAGCCGGTGCGATTGAGGGAACTTGGCAGACGGCATCCCAACAGATTAAAACAGTTGTCGATCATGTTGTATTTCCCGCTATAGATCTGATCCTTGCCGTGTTCTTTTTTGGAAAACTGGGAACGGCATACTTTGATTATCGGAAACATGGGCAGTTTGAATGGGCAGCACCGGCAATTCTGTTTGCCTGTCTGGTATTTACACTGACTGCACCGCTTTATATCTGGCAGATTCTCGGAATTTAGGAGGGATGTCATGGGATGTTGGGGAATTACTGCGTTTGAGTCTGATACTGGGCTGGATGCCATTGGTCTTATACGGAACCATCTTCCGGAACAAGGAGATGTGAAGCTTCAGCAGATGATTGACTGGTTGAGGGCAGATTCTTGGAATGCCCCTCCGGAAGTGTCAGAAGGGGTGTCTCATACAAGCCCAATGGCAGTGGCAGAACTAATTGTAAAATTCCAGGAGAAGGATTTTTCTGCACTGGATGGAATCAGGGGGATAAAAGTTTTCCTCCTGTCTTCTTTTACAGCATCAAAGAATCCCTTCAGTGGGTAAGGGAATATCTGTCGGAAACTCTTTTTACAGCCGTAAATGTGCAAAAGAGCAGGAGAAGTCGGGAGTTTTGTGGGGCGGCTAGTTTCAGGAACGGGATTGGAAGCACTGGCAGGCGCATATGGAAAGACTGATTGGAAGGATGGATGAACTGCTTACAAGAGAGGGAGAAACAGTTGCATTATGGACAGGAAGCATTTGCCAGAAGGCGGAACCGGGAAAAATAGCAGGAAAGAAAGAAGGGGAAGAACGTGAGAACCCACATAGGTCGGAGGAGGAAAGCATGACATTTTTGAGAGAGAACTTAAAAATTATTTGGAACAGGGAGCGAGCTTTTCAGAACCAAGGTTTGTCGGGAATTGTTGTTATGGAAGGCTGACGGATCAGATCCGTGTCAAAATCAACTTTCAGACAGGCATGGTTGCGGATCATTATGACCGATTGAAAGTGACCCTTTTGAATCGGAATGAAGGAACGATCGACAGCATGGTTGTGAAATTTGGAGATGTGTGGGGTCTGAAAAAAACGACTAATCCCAATTTTCCGCGACGGGGTAAATCCCCATCTGGTCCTATGGAAAGGAGATCGGCTGGTATGTATATCAGCCCGGAAAAAGGATTATAAAGTACTCAGTGAAGCGGTAAAAACCTATCTGCAAGTGTTTCAGGAACCGGAGGAAGCTATGCAAATGGGACAGAAGATGTGTTAAGGGGAGGTGGTTAAAACTTGTTTATCTGGGATTTTGTTGCAGACACGGTTCTGGGACAGATCATTGACTGGCTGTATGGTCAGATTGTTGGATTTCTGGGGGATTTTTTCATGCAGATGGGAAGCATGGGGGCTGAACTGTTCGAAATGAGCTGGGTACAGTCTGTTGTGCTTCTTTTTATTATCTGGCATGGGCACTTTATGTGACGGGAATCGTAGTGGCAGCCTTTGAATGCGGAATTGAATATCAGAATGGCAGGGGAAGCATACGCGATACTGCCCTGAATGTAATCAAAGGATTCCTGGCAGCCAGCCTGTTTACGACTGTTCAGTGGAACTTTATAAGCTCAGTATTTCACTTCAGGGGAGTTTACAGCCGGTATTACAGGATTGGGAGAAGATATTGGGACAGTTGCGGCAGGGATTGTGCAGTCTCTTCAGGATGCTGCTACCTGGCAAGAAGCTGCCACATCTGGAGTTTTTGGTGGAATCAAGTATCAGCAGCCCGATTTTTATGATCTTTCTCTTGATCCTCATGGGTTATGCGGTAATCAAAGTGTTCTTTGCGAACTTAAAACGGGGTGGGATCCTGCTGATCCAGATTGCAGTAGGGAGCCTTTATTTATTCAGTGTGCCAAGGGGATATATTGATGGATTTGTTGGCTGGTGCAAGCAGGTAATCGGTCTGTGCCTGACCGCTTATTTTTACAGGCGACGGTCCTGATCGCAGGTCTGATGGTCGTTAAGGATCAGGCACTGCTTGGTCTGGGACTTATGTTATCGGCAGGTGAGATTCCGCGGATTGCAGGGGGCAGTTTGGGTTGGAAACGGGAACCAAAGCAAATGTGATGGGAGCAGTCTATGCAGCGCAGGGAGCTATGAACCTAACAAGGACGGTTGTGCAAGTGGTTTCTAAGTAGAGAGGACGGTGAAGGATGGAACGCAACAAACTGGTGTATATTGCATCTCCGTATTCTGGAGATGTTGAGCGGAATGTAGCATTTGCAAAGGCAGCCTGTCGTTATGCCATGAACCAGGGGGTTACGCCAATTGCCTCCCATCTGCTATATCCGCAGATGCTGGATGATGGAGTCCCAGAAGAGAGGAAGCTGGGAACAGATATGGGGCTTCGGATTTTGAAGGTGTGTGAGGAAGTCTGGGTGTGTGGAAGTGAACTGTCTTCAGGAATGGAACAGGAAATCCGTACAGCAAGGCAGCTTCAGATTCCGCTTAGACGGGTCAGCGAACAGGAGATTGGATGGGAACTATGTGAAGCACCGATACAAAAGGGAATGGAGATGGGCGGATGATGACACTGGGGAGCCTGTTTGACGGGATTGGAGGATTCCCTTTGGCGGCAGTTCACTGTGGAGGTGTGCCGGTATGGGCCAGTGAGATAGAACCGTTTCCCATGAGGGTAACCAAACTCCGGTTTCAGATATGCTCCATGTAGGGGACATTACAAAACTGGATGGAGCAAAATTGCCGCCTGTGGATGTAATCTGCGGAGGCAGCCCCTGTCAGGATTTGTCAGTAGCCGGATTACGGAAAGGATTGGCAGGGGAGCGCTCCGGTCTGTTTATGGACCAGGTACGCATAGTAAAGGAGATGAGAGCAGAGGATGAAAGACGAGGGGTATCAGATGACTTTATTCGACCTCGATACCTCGTTTGGGAAAATGTCCCTGGAGCATTCAGTTCCGCAAATGGAGAAGATTTCCGGGCGGTCATCGAGGAGATTGTCCATATCAAGGACAGTACCTGTCATGTGCCTCGACCTGACACCGGGCGCTGGGAATCTGCTGGGGCTGCCATTTTGGGAGATCAATTCAGCCTGGCTTGGAGAGTCTTGGATGCTCAATACTGGGGAGTCGCCCAGCGCCGCCGTAGAATCTTCCTTGTCGCAGATTTTGGAGGACTCACCGCACCAAAGATATTATTTGAGCAAGAACGCCTGCTTGGGGATCCTGCGGAGGGCCAAGGTCAGGGGAAAGGAGTTACCACCGCAGCTGGAAATAGCTCTGCGGATTCAGGCGGGAGTAGAGTAGCAGAGGAAAAAGAGGTGGATATTTTTGCGTTCATATTAATCAGAGGGAAGAAACGATCAACCTTAACGGAATATCCGGAGCTTTGATGGCAACGACCAATATGCAGATGCAGACCTTTGTGGCAGAGGGGATGAGGAAGTTTGAAAGTGCAGAAAAAAGAAGAAGAGTGTCTGAGCCTCAATGACCAAGGAGGAGAGCGTATGGATGTTTCGGTCGATGTAACAGCAACCCTGCGGGCAGGGATGAGTGGTCATCCGCCTTTGGTGATGGGCATCCAGCAGGGGGTGCTGGGGCAGAGAAAACTCCGGATCCAGCTCTTACAGAGGAGGCAGAAACCGGCGGGAACAATCAGCAGATTCTGTTTGAGAATCACGGATTGATGCCAGATATACAGGTCCGCATGAGGTGGCCCCTACCATGTCAGCCCGGTATGGAACAGGAGGAAACAATGTCCCACTGGTCTCAGATATGCCGGAGAGTTATTGTATTGCCGGAAATATCATTGATCGAGAAGTACAAAATGGAGGAAATGGTCTGGGATGCCAGCCGGATATATCCTATACTCTTACGAGTGCAGACCGTCATGCAGTGTTCAGCCGCCAGAGAAGTGATGAATTTCTGCAAAATCGGGTAACAGCGACTCAGAGCGCCAGACAGCATAAGGATGCTACGGATCTGGTGTGTGAGCCGTATCAGAATACGGTAGGAACCATTGGATATACAGATCATAAGGGGATTAATAATCAATATGTCAGCGAAGATAAATGTATTGTTGAGAACCGGAGACTGATCCGGAGGCTGACGCCTTTGGAGTGTGAACGGTTACAGGGTTTTCCGGATCACTGGACAGATATCCCTGGTGCCTCGGATAGTGCCCGTTACAAAGCTCTTGGGAATAGCGTAGCGATACCGTGTGTGGATTTTGTTCTCCGTGGTATCGCTTATTTTTTGCGGAAGATGAAGGAGGAGAAAGAACCATAAGATTGGTAGTTCTGCTTCCGTTTTCAGGTAATCTTTGTTGGGTATCGTCATAGCTATCTCATCTCTTTATGGATATACTTGGCTTGTAAAAACGAGGAAAGGAGAGTCAAATGGAAGAGCGTAAGAAAAATTTATGCGCCATGATTCCAGAATCCCTGCATAAGAAAGTGCGGGAAGAACAGGAAGAATGGGGAATCAAGCTGAACGAGTATATGGAACGGATTCTAAAAGACCACTTTGAGAAGGGAGAAAGAGAGATGGCAAACGGAACCAGGACATTGGCATTTCAGGTATCAGAGGAGTTTTTTCAGAGGTTAAAAAATACCTCAAAAGACAGGACAGAGCCAGAAAGAATTTGTGATCGGACTGATTGAAGATGTACTTTCGCAGGAAGAACATTTAGTATCTGGAGAGATGCAGGAGACAGAGGGAAAGGCAGAACTTGAGGAAACTGAATAAGAGGAAGGATCGAACATACCGCCGGCAGAGCTTCATCATGCCGGCGGTTATTATTTGGAGGTGATCGGTTGTATATTTATCCGGACCATTTGAAATCAAAAGCAACACTTTGGTTATGGCAGCTTCGGGACATTGGGATTCTTGGTATTTGCGGATTGGTCTCCATTTTAGCAGCTACGCAGGCGGGATTTATGTTCCCTTGTGTTCTGACAGGGGTATATGGATTTCTGACGATCCGCTCCCACGATACCAGCATTCTGGATTTTATCCGGTATGCCTGTGCGTATTTTTTTATGCGTCAGCAATTTTTTGAGTGGAGGTATGAATGAGCAGGGAGAAAAGAAAAGCGAAAAAAGAGGCAGAGAAGCGCCTCTCCACACGGCAGTTCATTGGTGCAAAGGAGATTACAGACTACAGTCTGGTGACCTACGGACAGGGGGGAGCTGGTGTATTTTATTGTAAAACCAACGAATATTTCTGTTTTGTCCGAATCTAGTGTCGGGGCAAGAATCTATGCTCTTATGACTGTACTAAAAGGAGTGGCAGAGATTGAGATGCTGTGTCTAAACAGCAGGGAAAGCTTTGAAGACAACAAGCGGTTTCTGAAAAGTCAGATGGAACAGGAAGAGAATCCAGTCATACGCCATCTTTTGGAACAGGATCAGACCCATCTGGACCGGATTCAGGTGCAGATGGCGACAGCCCGTGAATTTCTGATTATGCTGCGGTTAAAAGATGAAAAGGAATCGGATATTTTTCCGTACCTTTCAGGATTGAAAAATCCCTGAAGGAACAGAGTTTTTCTGTTAAACGGGCAGATAAAGAGGATATCAAACGTATCCTGGCTGTTTACTATGAGCAGAACGTGACCACAGAGAAGTTTGAAGACTTTGACGGGGAGGGCGGTGGATCATACCAGAGATTTAGAGTGAGGAGGAGATGACTTGAAAAAAGGAAGAACAGCAGTTGATGACAGGGAAGATAATGTGCGTATCCAGGAATTTCTGGATATGATTGCCCCGTCTGTCATTAAATTTGAAACAGATCATTTTATTTGTGGTAACACCTATCGTTGTGTCTGGGCACTGCGGGAGTACCCGACTGCTACGGAAGAGCAGGCAATTCTCTCACATTTAGGGAGAAAGATGGTGTAACCTTGCGGATCTATACCCGTCATGTGACACCCGTTGAGGAGCGGAAGATCATCAGTAATGCAGCCAACAAAAACCGGATGGATCGGAGCAATACCAGTGATTTACAGCAGACTGTTTTGGCTGAAAGTAATTTACAGGATGTAACTACCATCGTAGCCCAGATGCACCGCAACCGAGAACCCCTCCTCCATACGGCAGTATATCTGGAGTTGTGTGCCCATGATCTGGAGCATTTGAAGCTTCTTCAAACAGAAGTACTAACGGAACTGATCCGGTCAAAATTGAATGTAGACCGACTGATCCTCTGTCAACAACAGGGGTTCCGGTGTGTAATGCCAAGCGGTTATAACCTGTTTAAGGATCAGTTTGAGAGAGTGCTTCCGGCCAGCAGTGTGGCGAATCTGTATCCCTTTAACTATTCAGGAAAGACGGATCCTCATGGGTTCTATATTGGGAGAGATAAATTTGGAAGTAATGTACTGGTGGATTTTAACCGGAGAGCAGATGATAAGACGAATGCCAATATCCTGATTCTGGGAAACAGCGGACAGGGAAAAAGCTATCTGCTTAAATTGCTGCTGACGAATTTAAGGGAGTCCGGAATGCATATCTGCGCTCTGGATCCGGAAATGGAGTATGAAGATCTGACCAATAATCTGGGAGGGTGTTTTATCGACTTAATGGGTGGGGAGTTTATTATCAACCCTCTGGAACCGAAAACCTGGGACGAAGCGGGAAGCCCGGAGGATCTGGATGCACCTCAGACCTTTCGCATCCGGTCCAGATTATCCCAGCATATCAGTTTCTTAAAGGACTTTTTCCGAAGCTACAAGGATTTTTCCGACAGGGAAATCGATGTGATTGAGATCATGCTACAGAAGTTATATACCAGATGGGGATTACAGACGAAAGTGATTTTGAATGCCTAGCTGCGGAGGATTACCCAGTTCTCTCCGATCTTTATGCGTTCATTGAGGAAGAATATCAGGGATTTGACGAAAACAGAAGACAGCTTTATACAGCAGAAATGCTTCAGAGTATTCTTCTTGGGCTGAATTCTATGTGTGTGGGAGCTGAGAGCAAGTTCTTTAACGGACATACCAATATTACCGATGACAGCTTTCATTACTTTTGGGGTAAAAGGGCTTTTGCAGGCCAGCAGGAATTTAAAAATGCATTGCTTTTTAATGTGCTTTCGTTTATGAGCGATGTTCTTTTGACTGGGCAATACGGCAGCAAGTCTGGATGAGTTCTATCTGTTCCTTCCAACTTAACTGCTGTGGAGTATGTTCCGGAACTTTATGAAGCGTGTGCGAAAAAAGATTCGGCAGTTATCATAGCCAGCCAGAACCTGGAAGATTTTTAATCTGGATGGAGTGAAAGAGTATACAAAGCCACTGTTTTCCATTCCGACCCATCAGTTCCTGTTCAATGCGTGGAAGCATTGATGCCAAATTTTATACGGATACCCTGCAGCTGGAGGATAGTGAGTATAACCTGATCCGCTATCCGCAGCGGGGAGTATGCCTGTATAAATGTGGAAATGAGCGATATAACTTAATGGTAAATGCCCCGGAACACAAAGCCAGACTGTTCGGAAAGGCAGGAGGACGCTAAAAGGGGAGACTGTGAATGGAGTTAAAGGAGCAGAAATTCGGCATTGAGATTGAGATGACCGGCATCACCCGTGCGAAAGCGGCAGAAGTAACGGCAGAGTATTTTGGGACCAGAGTGAAATATCTGGGAACCTATTACGATACCTATGCAGCCATTGACACGGAGGGGCGGCAGTGGGAAGTTTATGAGTGACAGGGAGTATAACAGCGCAGAAAAAAAAATCGAATGGGAGAAAGATCAATGCAGGGAGAGAATATCAGACGGAGATGGTAAGTCCCATCTGTCGCTATGAGGATATTGTGACGATTCAGGAAATCATCCGAAAGCTGAAAGAATACGGTGCCCTGACGAACGGAAGCTGCGGGATCCATGTGCATATCAATGCGGAACCGTTTGATGCCAGAACCCTCCGTAATATTACCAATATCATGGCATCCAAGGAAGATCTGATTTATAAAGCCCTCTGGGGGTGTCCGTGGATCGACAGCATCGGTGGTGTCAGCCAGTAGACACACGATTTTTGGAAGAATTAAACAGAAGAAAACCAAAAGTATGGAGGCAGTGGAACGGATCTGGTATAACGGGAGAGCCGCAGAGACCAGCATTATGATGATAGCCGCTATCATTGTCTGAACCTTCATTCTGTTTTTCAGAAAGGAACTGTGGAATTTCGTCTGTTCAATGGGACGCTTCATGCAGGCAAGATTAAGGCCTATATCCAGTTTTGTCTGGCGATTGGCGCCCAAGCGCTGAATCAGTCCTGCGCAGCAGAAGAAAAACTCAGACCAGCAATGAGAAGTATACATTCCGCACCTGGCTTTTACGGCTGGGATTAAATGGAGAGGAATTCGCCACAGCTCGTCAGCATCTGCTGGCAAATCTGCCGGGCTGTATTGCCTGGAAGGATCCGGCTCAGGCGGAAGCACAAAAGGAAAGAATGCGACAGAAGCGGGAGAAGGAATTGGCAGAACGGATCCAGAGACAGGAAACCATTCATCAATTGAGGAATTAGAATCAGCTGGGAAGCACAGGAATCCCCGGCTTTTTGTATGCGAATGTGACAGGAGGAAGCAAATTGAAAGGAAAACAAAGACTTTATATTGCCTATGGGAGCAATCTGAATCTGGAGCAGATGGCATTTCGTTGTCCGACTGCGAAGGTAGTAGGAAAGAGTGAGTTAAAGGATTATGAACTGTTATTTCGGGGAGGCCGCAGGGGGCTGTGGCAACCGTAGAACCTAAAGAAGGGAGTACTGTGCCGGTGCTGATCTGGGAGATTCAGAAGAGAGACGAGGTATCGCTGGATCTTTATGAAGGGTATCCCAATTTGTACGGGAAGCAGATGCTGGAGATTGAGCTGGATGGAAAAACTGTTCCGGCCATGGTTTATGTGATGACACCAGGGCATTCATTTGGAATTCCCTCTGACCATTATGCCAATGTAATCTGGCAAGGGTACGAAACGGCAGGGTTTGAAACCCAGTTTCTGGAGGACGCAATCGAACATGCTTATCAGCTTGTACAGAAACAGGAAAGAGAGGGAGACTTCTATCAGCAGAGCCTGTTTCATATGGGGGGGCTATGATGGAATGAAATAAATCCTGATGCGTCAGATGAATATCTCGATAAAAAGTGTGGAAGGAGTGATTTTATGGCCGTCTCAGCTGCCGCTGTGACAGCAAAACTGGTAGCGCTTACCCTATCTGACTGGAATGGGCGGACTGTGGTTTTTCTGTTATTGCAGCATTAGTGACCCCTGTTATTTTAATTGTCACCATGATTATGTGCACGCTTTCTGGGACTGTAGACCATAACATTTCTGCTGTCCAGCTGTCCTTTCATGGAGGGTATTTGTCCTCAAAGGTGCTGCAGAGTATCGGATGTACATCGAAAATATGCAGGACAGTTTTGAAAAACTGGATGGGGTGTTAAATGAAATTAATGGTATGGCAGAAGCCGAAGAAGTAGATCCCTACCAGGTAAAAGCGATTTTTATGCCCTGTTTTTTGGTAAGGAGCACCCTCGGATGGATGAGGTTTTTCTCTGGGGGGACTATCGGGCATTCGCAGATTGTTTTGCAGAGTATGAGGAGAGGGAGGGTGAAGAGGGAGAAACCTATACAGTTGCAATTCCAATCCAAAGCCTGAATCTGGTCTACGGAAATCTTGCTGCAGAATTAAACCAGGAGGTTTCTCTGGAAGATAAAACGAATGTACAGCGCATCTATATGCTGGCAAAATACGGTGTGAGTGTACCAGGTGGAAATGGTCTTCCTCCAGGACAGGCTATGGGAGATGGGAGTTTTTCCGCGCTGATGGCAGAGGCAACCCGTTATATTGGTTATCCCTATGTATGGGGCGGTAGTTCTCCAGATACCAGTTTCGACTGCAGTGGATATATCTGTTGGGTCTACACGAGATCCGGGGTGTATCACCTTTCCCGAACAACAGCTCAGGGATTTATGACCAGTGTGCGATTGTGTCAAGAGAGGAAGCTAGACCCGGAGATCTGGTGTTTTTTACGGGAACTTATGCATCTGCAGGGGCGGTCAGCCATGTGGGGATTTATGTTGGAGGCTCTAGGATGCTGCATTGTGGTTCGCCTATTGGCTATGCGGACCTTACTTCTCCTTACTGGAACAGCCATCTGTATGCTTTTGGAAAAATTGGCTGGCGGAAAACTATTCCGGAATGAGGCAGCTAAAATGAAATTTGTGCAGATTTGCCTGGACAGTTTATGGATATGTGATATCGACTTTTAGAAAAAGTTCGTATTGTGTGTGTGGCTGAAAGGAGGGAAGTAACCGATGGATGAGATTATGGATCAGTTAAATCAGGTAATCGAAGAACGAGTTCTGGAGCTGAAGAAGAAAAAGTGAAGAGGACAAGGTTCCCGCTTATTGCACGGAGACCAAGGAACATGTCCTCCGCACGGATCGAATTCTCAATAGCCTTTCAGAGGATGACCGGCAATGGTTGGATGACCAGACCTTATGGCTAAAATGGATATACCGGAACAGGAGCGTTTGAGGTATTATAAGGCGGGTCTTGCAGATGCCATTGAACTAATCCATTATTTAAGAACCTGATGAAACGAGATCGGGCGGCTGTGAGCAGCCGCCTGATTTGCTTTCTGAAAGAAAAGGAGATTTGAAATGAGAAATACTACGATCAATGTCAGTTTTAACACAGAAAAATTGATGCGTTAAAGTTCCACATGGAAAAAAGGACACCGATCTTCAGGGGGAATTAAATGATACAGTACAGAAACTGTATGAAAAATATGTCCCGCAGGCAACCCGTGAATATATTGATGACAAGGTGGCAAGAGAAATATCCGCCAGAGAACGTACCCGTAGAGCTGATCGGACTGCGAGACGGGAGGAGTCCCAGCTGGAAGAATCAGAAATCGTATGATAACCAGAAACAAGAAAATAGAATCCCCAGTCATCCATGACATCCCCGTGTAGCCCCCTGTGTGCCCCTGTGTCGGGCTTTGGACAGCTAGGTGGCATCGTGGTACCCATACGAGGATTTTAAGCAGTGTTGGGCAAATGTGAGAGAAGGTTATGGAAACAGCAAGAACACGGGGGATACGGGATTCTTGAGTGGTTGGCAGGGTCGAAACGTGTGCAGGTTAAAGGGGTATGCTGCTTTTGGCAGCCCACCCCTGGAAAACACCGACCGGCAAAGCCGTTCGGGAAATCTGGTTTGAATACTTTTGGAAAAGGCGGTCGAAAGAATGGTGCTGGATTTTTGAAAGTGGCAGGATTTTTTGGAGGAAATGAGAGAGATTTTGTGAATACCTGGTAAGGAGGGAATGATGGGGGAGCGAAAATGCGAAAGTCCGTGTTGGGATTTATATTGAAAAAGCTATATTAGAACAGGTAGACGGGTTGTTGGAGACTGCCAATGTGCGTTCCAGAAACGAATTTGTAGCAGAAGCACTTAAATTCTATATGGGGTATCTTCTTGCAGGAAAAGCAGAAAATTATTTTTGCAGTCACTGACTTCTGTGCTTACGGGAACCGTTCAGGATAGTGAGAACCGTCTGGCCAGGATGGACTTTAAGATAGCAGTGGAATTGTCCAAGCTCTCACAGGTAATTGCCTACACCCATGATGTGGATGAAGAATCTTTAAACAGGCTGCACGTAAAATGTGTTGATGAAGTGAGACGGATCAATGGAACTGTGAAGTTTGAAGATGCGTATCATTATCAAAAGCGGGATGTGTAGATATTGTTGGAAAGGAAACGATGGAAAGAGAATTTATTTGTACTTCCCTCTAGTTGTGTGATGAATTTTCAGAAGAGATAAAAAATAGATTTGTCCTTTACGATGCAATAACTCATCGATTATAATATACTAAGAAATGAATCGAGGTGTAGAATTTTGAATGAGAGAGAACAAATCATTCAACTATGGTTCAAAATGTGGCTTACACAACAGGATCTTGGTATGGATGACATTTTTGCGGAAGACGTGATTTATACTGAAAGCTGGAGTCCAAAATATAATAACCGTCAAGTTGTAAAACACTGGTTTCAGGAATGGAATACTCGTGGCAAGGTGATGGAGTGGAAGATCAAGCAGTTCTTTCATAAAGATAACCAGACGATTGTGGAGTGGTATTTCAAAAATGAAATGAACAATGGGAGCATAGAGGAATTTGATGGAATTTCCCTGGTTGAATGGACAAAGGATAATAAAATAAAATCATTGAAAGAGTTTGGCTGCAATTTGAATAATTATAATCCTTATGAGCATAGTGATATGCCTAAATTTAGAGATGAAAAGACTAGTTGGTTTTAATCAGAAACAGAAAAATTATATGTGTTAATCTGGCCGAGGAGGCTTGATTATAAAAGTAAAGATAAAAACGCAACGTATGCAGTGATGCATACCAGAGCCGGTAGGTAGCCCGGCCGTCCTGTATATCAGGGTAAGTAACCTGCCCCTCCGGGTTGTCCATTCTTTGCTCATTTCAATCATTAAGGAGGGATTGCCATGGGTATAAGGACAGGCAAGCTGACAGTGTTTTTTGAGGAACCATTTTGGGTAGGTATTTTTGAGAGAGTTGAAAATGGGAAACTTTCCGTTTCCAAAGTAACATTTGGAACTGAACCAAAGGACTATGAGATATGGGAGTTTGTGCTAAAGGAATATGATCGTTTGCAATTTAGTCCATCTGTGGAGGTTACTGAAAAGGAACTAACAAAAAACCCAAAGAAGCTCCAGCGTGAAATTCATAAACAAATGTTGGATAGGGGCGCTGGAACAAAATCTCAACAAGCACTAAAGCTGCAGCAGGAACAAAGGAAACAGCAGCGTAAGTCTAAAAGCCGGGAAGACAAATTGGCAGAAGAGAAAAAATGTTTGATTTAAAACAAAAAAAAGAAAAAAGAGAAACATCGAGGGCATTAAGAATGTAATGTATTCTTACACAAAATTTGGTTTGAGGTAAACGATGGCATCAAGTAAAAAATTATTTACAATTTGTTTTAGAGCAGCTGTCCGAGTTGGATGAAATTACATATCGGACTATGATGGGAGAGTTTATTATTTATTATCGTGGCAAGATCATAGGAGGCATTTATGATGACAGACTGCTTGTAAAACCCACAAAGTCAGCAATTGCCTATATGACAGATCCGGTATATGAAGTACCTTATGAGGGAGCAAAAAAGAGATGCTGCTGGTAGAGGAGGTTGATCAGAAAGAATTTTTTGACAGGACTGTTCCACGCGATGTATGATGAACTGCCGCTGCCCAAACCCAAAAAAGAAAAAATAGGTATTGCGAAGGGAAAACAAATAAATGGACAAGGCAATTTTGTATATACATGGTAAAGGTGGAAATCCGAAAGAGGCAGAGTATTATAAAGCGCTCTTTGAAGAATATGATGTAATTGGTTTTGACTATTCCTCACAGTTACCTTGGGAAGCGAAAAAGAGTTCCCCAGATTGTTTGATAACCTATGCGGAACATATGAAACAGTAACAGTGATTGCGAACAGCATTGGTGCTTTCTTTGCTATGAGTGCTTTGGCAGACAGCAAAATAGAGAAGGCATACTTTATTTCTCCGGTTGTAGACATGGAAAGATTGATTCGGAATATGATGCAGTGGGCGAATGTGACCGAAGATGACTTGCAGAAACAGAAAGAAATCCCGACATCCTTTGGGGAAACACTTTCCTGGGCTTATCTTTGTTATGTGAGGGAGCATCCTGTTACTTGGACTGTTCCAACGCACATTCTGTATGGAGAAAAGGATAACTTGACATCGTATGAAACAATAGCTGAGTTTGCAGATAGAATCGGAGCAACACTTACAGTTATGGAAAACGGGGAGCACTGGTTTCATACGAAAGAGCAGATGGACTTTCTTTCTGACTGGATCAAGCAATGTACATGATATGTTCAAATGTTGAAACTATGTAACGGAAGAAGATGTGATAAAAAGTAAAAGGAGCCATGGTGTGTGATAAGCCATAGGTTCCTTTTTTGCTTTCTAAAAAAGGAGTAACATGGCAAAACTTATTTTTACTTCCCGATATTTAAAAGATGCAAAACCATCTCAGAAAGAAAATTATGTCCATTACATTGGAACGCGGAAAGGGGTAGAGAAAATTGATACAAGTAAAAAAGCACCTCCCAGCAACGGTGAGTCAAAAGAAGTTAGTGCATCAGCTCCTGCAGGATTTTCCGGCGACAAAAGAAATGCTGGAGTATGAAGATTATCAAAGAAAACCAACAATCGAAAATGCCTCGGAATTTATTTCCTGTGTATTGGAACAAAATCTTGATATAGCAGCGACGCGAAAAAATTATGTGGATTATCTGGCGCATCGTCCCCGTGTAGAAAAGATTGGTGAGCATGGTCTGTTTACAGATGAGGGAGAACCGGTGGTTCTTGGACAGGTGCAGAATCAAGTGGCAGATCACAAGGGAATTGTGTGGACCCATGTGATTTCCCTTCGGCGCGAGGATGCAGCCCGGTTAGGGTATGACAGTGCTGTTCAGTGGATGGCATTGCTGCGTTCCAAACGGGCAATGCTGTGTAAGCATATGAAAATTGACAGCGCCAATCTGAAATGGTACGCTGCATTTCATAATGAAAGCCATCATCCCCATGTTCATCTATTGGTGTACTCAGTAAAAGATGGAGAAGGGTATCTGACAAAGCAGTCGATTGAGGCCATGCGTTCTGAGCTGGCGCATGATATTTTCCGTCAGGATTTTGCAAATATTTATGAGGAACAGGCGCAGTCTCGTATGGATTTAAAGGAACGGTCGGAAGTTGTAATGAAGACATGGATAGATGAAATACGGGCGGGGACGCTTAAGAGTTCGGAAATTGAAACCAGTATGATGCAGCTTTCTAAACGGCTGCAGAATACAGGTGGGAAAAAAGGTTTATGGCTACCTGAAGAGAGATGTGAAGGATCTGGTCGATCACATCGTAGACAAGTTGGAGAAAGATGACCGGGTGTCTGCCCTGTACCGGGAATGGGGGCTATGGCAGGATGAGATTGTGAAGACCTACCGAAAACAGACGGAAGAATTACCGCCTTTATCAAAACAGCCTAAATTAAAAAGTATCAAAAATATGGTGATTGCAGAAGCATTGAGGCTTGGCAGTCATCATTTTTTGTTTGAAGAGAATGAAGATGGATACTCAGAACCAAAGGACGATTTTTTTATACAAGAACCAAATCCGGTAGCAGAGCTGACAGGGGAACTAGATTCGGACTATGCGGTGGAGGAACTCAAGCAAGAGCTTTTCCTAATGGCAGAAAAAGAAAAATCCAGTTCCAACTGGTGGACAGATGGATATATACAGGCTAGGAATTATTTGTATGGCAGCGATTCTACATTGCAGGATTTTGAAAAGGCATATCAGAAGTTCCTTCAGGAAGCAGAGCAGGGGAATGGGTTTGCCATGCACGACCTTGGTCGAATGTTTGCGGATGGCTTGGGACGGGATGCGGATGTGGGGCTGGCACAGAAATGGTATGAGAAAGCATTGGAAGCATTTCTTGTAAGAGAAGAATCCGTAAAGAAAAAGGAGAAACCCTATCTGCAATATCGTATTGGGAAAATGTATGCTTCTGGTTTGGGAGCAGAACAAAATTATGAAAAGGCGGCACACTGGTTTTCTCAGGCGGCTGCAATGGATCATAAAGTATGCCCAGTATTCTCTGGCTGGGCTTTACCGGCGGGGCCGGGGGGTGGAGCAAAATGATATACGGGCGTTTTCTCTATATATGAGTTCAGCAGAGCAGGGGAATCCTTATGCCAGCCTGGAACTGGCGAAGATGTATAGGGATGGTTTTGGGTACAGAGCCGGATTTACACCAGGCAGAGTGGAGATTTCAGAATGCGTATTCCGGTTTTGTGGTTCTGGAAGAAAAAAAGTCATGATGATAAACTCCAGTACCGGATTGGTCAGATGCTTCATACTGGAACGGGAACCAGCAAAGATGATGAGGGGCGGCCAGGTATTGGGAAAAGTCTGCAAAGCTGGGGAATATCAATGCTCAGTATGCACTTGGAACACTCTGGCTGGAAACGGGAAGTGGAGACAGCGGCCAGGCAGTGGAATGGCTTACAAAAGCAGCAAATGCAGAGCACTCAGCCGCCCAGTATGTGTTGGGGAAATTATACCAGGATGGTGTGTATTTTAATAAAGATATGGATCAGGCCATGAAATGGTTCCGCGCTGCAGCAGAACTTGGAAATGAATATGCTGCATATCGGATGGGATGTTTGTTGCTTTTGGGGGAGAAAATACCGAAGGATGTGGAAGCGGCTGTGAAGTGGCTCAGCCTGTCAGCGGAAAAAAAGGAAATCCATATGCGCAGTATCGGCTTGGAATGCTATATCTCAAGGGGGAAGTGTTTTCTCCTCAAGTGGAAGTGGCAATGAAATGGCTTCAACAGGCAGCGGAGCAGAAAAATGAATGGGCCTTTTATCAGTTAGGGAAGTTATATCTTTCAGGAGAACATGTAACGAAAAATGTGGAAACAGCAGTACATTACCTGGGATTATGTGCGGAAAAAGGAAACCCGTATGCTCAGTATGTGTTGGGAAAGTTATATCTCTGTGGCAGAGATGTTTCCCGTGATCGGGGAAAAGGCAGTGGAATATCTAACAGCATCGGCAGAACAAGGAAATCTGTATGCCAGTTTTTACTGGAACATCTGGATGCATATCAGGATCCGTCCTTATTTCTGGCAGCAACCAGACTGCTTCATCATCTGGAAAAGCTGTTTTGCGAAGAAGCACAGAGACCAATGGAAATGAAGCGGTATCAGATTGACCGGAAACGACGCAGGAAACTGTCAGAGAAAAAAGCAGGCTCAAGGACATCATAGGGAGGATCAGGAGCCAGCACAAGGTATTTATTGACGAAGGAGGATGGCATGGGAGAATTTGTTTATTTTACGGAAGAACAGAAACAGAGGGCCAATGCGGTGGATCTGGAAGATTTTCTTTCCAGGCAGGGGAAAAGCTGCTTCGTTCTGGAAGAGAAAAGCGCCTGGCCAGTGATCACAGTATTACAGTGAGGGGAAATCGATGGTATGATCACGCGACAGAAAAGGGAGGATGTGCCATTGACTTTGTGCGGATGTTTTATAACCAGAGCTTTCCGGACGCAGTTACAATGCTGCTTGGCGGAGAACAGGGAGTTGCATACCGGGAAAGCGCGAATCAGCAACTAGAACCGAAAAAGCCATTCGTACTTCCAGAGGCGAACCAGACCATGCACCGTGCTTTTGCGTATCTGATAAAGACAAGGTGTGTGGATCCTAAAGTAGTATCTGTATTTGCAGGAAAACACATGATTTATGAAGATGTCAAATATCATAATGTTGTGTTTGTGGGTTTTGATTCAGATGGAATTCCACGCCATGCACATAAAAGTGGAACCTGTCAGAAGGGACAACCATTTAAGGGGAATGTAGAAGGATGTGATCCAAGGTACAGTTTTCGTTGGATTGGGAAGAGTAATACCGTGTATGTATTTGAGGCACCGATTGATATGCTGTCTTTTATTTCCATGTATCAAAAGGGGTGGATGGATCATAGTTATGTGGCACTCTGTGGGGTGGCAGAACATGCATTGATGCAGCTTTTGAATGATGCACCGCACATCTCCCAAATTGCTTTATGTCTGGATCATGATAAGGCGGGAATCCAGGCAAGGGAACGGATAAAGAAAAACCTGTCTGAGCGGGGATACCATATGGTATTCTCGCTTTTTCAAATCTTAAGGATTGGAATGAGGATCTTCAAGAGCTGAAGAAGCCACCGCCGGAATATATGAACAGACAGCAGACAGTTATACAGATGATGTGAGAGGAGGGAGTAGGATACAGGGAGTCATTATATTTATTTGTATAGGTTTGGGGATGTTCGCTGTAATCGGCAGTCTGGTAATGATATCAAATCATTATACCTTAAACGGAATTAAATCGAGAACGGTAGGAGACGGGCAGTATGGAACTGCACGGTTTGCAACGGAAAAGGAAATACGGGAAACGTATGCTCATGTACCATATGAACCGGAGCAATGGAGAGCAGGAAAGCATCTACCAAAAGAGCAGGGGCTGGTAGTTGGATACAAAAAGAAAGGAAATTCCATCACAGCACTGGTAGACAGTGGAGATATTCACTGTCTCATGATCGGGGCAGCAGGAGTGGGTAAGACCGCAAACTTCTTATACCCCTAATATCGAATATGCCTGTGCTTCTGGAATGAGTTTCCT
>VOFH01001248.1_pt1 | contig 32000 bp, 47 predicted proteins | sample 5384091 | NCBI WGS metagenome assembly VOFH01 (sample SAMN12384727, study PRJNA508395) | human gut metagenome | isolation source: healthy gut G | host: Homo sapiens
TAATAAAACACGTCGCTGAAAAGCGGCGAGGAGTGGGAGCTTAGCTCAGCTGGGAGAGCATCTGCCTTACAAGCAGAGGGTCACAGGTTCGAGCCCTGTAGTTCCCACCAAAGAATGGCCTGGTAGTTCAGTTGGTTAGAACGCTAGCCTGTCACGCTAGAGGTCGTGGGTTCGAACCCCATCCAGGTCGCCAGAAAAAGGATGTGGCCTTGTAGCTCAGTTGGTAGAGCAGAGGACTGAAAATCCTCGTGTCGTTGGTTCGATTCCGACCGGGGCCACCATGCGGGTTTAGCTCATCTTTTATGCGGGTTTAGCTCATCTGGTAGAGCGCCACCTTGCCAAGGTGGAGGTAGCGAGTTCGAGCCTCGTAACCCGCTCCCAAGTGCCTTCGCAGATCCATCTGCAGCAGAACCTGATATTGGCACAGGCACGATGAGGAAATCACCGTGCAGGAGAATGTGCCAGATTCAGCCGTTTCCGGAGAGGAAAAAGTCTCTTTGCCAAATGGAATCGGAGATATTCCCGTTCCCATTACAGAGGCGCAGCAGATAGCAGACGCAATGGAACAAAACTTATCTTCTACGCAAATTCTTCAAATTCAACAGAAGCTGAATAATGTGATCCCGTCTGATTTTGTTGATCCGCGTACCGCAAATGCGGCATGGACATGGTATTATTTAGTCTCTGATTACCATGTTTATGTGCAGGAAAGGCCAACATGGTGCATGGCTGCATGTGCGCAATCCACGTTGGAATATTTAACAGGATCAGCACCAACACAGCAGGCTGCAGCAGCGGGTATTGGTATTGTAGCCGGCGCCGGCAGCAACATGTATTTGGGCATTCCTTACTATGATGCTTCCGATAACAGCTGGGATCGTTGTAAATGATTCAAACGAAGAATGGCCTTATACAACGACAGGGCATGCCACTGTGGTAAGAGGGATCCGGTCTGACAATCAGCTCGTTCAGCTGGCTGATCCGGGAGTAAAATATTGGAATTCAACCCTGAATTCTTATTTTATGGTTTCATCAGATGAATTATATAAAGCGGTAAGTTATAGTTCGAAATGCGGGTATATTTATTGAGGGAAGGGGCTACGTCAGTAGCCTTTCCCATAGGGGAGGATTTTCATGAAAAAAGAAAGTGATCATGATTGCTGGCGTATTTTTGGTTGTTGCTGCCGCTTTTTATGGTTTATTTTATATTTTCTGATTCAAGCATCCAGCCGATAGATACCGTGGAGAGGGATGCTTTAGGGAGCCTCATCGGAGTATATGATGAAAAGATCCTGCATATGGAGATTGACACTGAGGGCAAAGCAGTGGGGTATTTTCCTTATTTGATAGGATAGAGGAGACGGGGAGGTATTCGTTACATATTGCCACAATAGAGAATCCCAAAATCGTATTAAATGAAATGGTCTTAATCGGGAACTGCCTTTATGTCAATATCATAATGAATGAACAAGGTGAGCCGATGTATACCTATAAGATCAATCTGATGAGCCGGGCGGTTGAGCCCATCGAAAGGTGGAGTCTTATGACACCTTTGTTCCAATTGCAGCGTATGGAGAAGAAATTGCAATATTAGAATGTAAAACATTGGACGGTGTCCATGGAGAGAGCATTATCAGCACGTTGGAGGATAACAGGGAACTCCTTGTACGTGAGTCTAATAGAGAAGACTTCAGTGGGGGAATATATTTGGGATTTTACGTCTGTAGACGATTCCCTGTTTACGATAATAAATAATTGGACGGAAAATAAAACTTTCCTTGAGCAGTATAATTCGGATCTTGAAAAGATTCAGAAAATAGATATCACCGAAACCATTGATTACTTGGAGAAACAAAATATAAAAGATTTTTGCGTGTTCGATCGTTTTGCTTTTATCAGCAATTTTTCGAGATCGAGCGCACTCCTTTCTATTTCTGGCGATTCGGCATTTCGAGTTGTCGAATCAACCTATGACACTCCTTTCGTCAGAGCGAAATCAATCAATCGGAACCGATCTTTTTATCGCTGATTCACCGTTTTGTGTTTTACCTGGATGAAGAAAATGATAAAATCGTTCAATCAAAATAAAATTTGAGGAAGAATGCAGAATTAAAGATATGGTTGTTGGAGAAAATATGACGGTTTTCGTCCTGGAGGATGCAAATGAGTTATACATGGTTGATAACAAAGATTTATTCTCAAATCGTAAAGAGAATTCTCCGTTAAAAAATAAAACGTATGTTGCAACCACCGAAGGATTGAAAGACAAAAATAATATGGAATCCGTTGATGAAATATGAGTTGAACTGGGGAATCCCCTGTCTTATGAGCGGGAATGACAGTTTTTTTCAACTACGAGAAGGGACAACGAAAATAGACGTACAGGCTAAATTACAAAAAAAGAACTCCACCCCTACGCCGGTAGGGATGGAGTTCTCTATTTCAGAGGGAGATCATGAAAAACTAATGGACATAGCAGGTTTCAACATAAGTTTCGCCGCCGGCGGTAAAGGTAAACACAACCTTATCGTTTTCATTTAGGTTGTATTCCTCATACAAGCCAAGATCGCGGCGGTTGGATGCGCTTTCTTCAAATTTTACAGATCTCATGTAATCGTCGGCTGCGCTGCTGTATTTGTAGACCTGTGCCGTAATACTTAAGCTAGTTTCCCATTGAGAGCCCAAAGTTGCTTTGATAAGCGTTCTTGTTGCGCTTGCATAAGTATCGTCAATTACAGAAAATCGGGCTGTTGCAGCGAAAGCAACAAGAATAGATGCGCAAAGCATGAGGAGTGCCAGAACGACCGAAAGAACTTTTCATTTTTACCACCTTTTTTAAATATTTATACAACATACGACAAAAAACGAAAAATCTTACATCTAAAATCAGACGACCATTTCAAAGCTTTCTGCAATTCGTATGATTTCTTTTTAGAAAGATCGTTGCTTTTAATTTTGTAATAGTTGTTATTGTCAAAAAAATGCAGAGTGTGGACACCGTCTTTTTACTTTATAAAAACCGGTATGCGAGTTTACTGATATTTTTCCAATGTAATGTCTTCGGAATCTACTGCAATTTTACCATTATATCCATTCAAGGAACTTTGAATTATTGAGATATAATTTGTTTTATTTTCTAATTTAAACGTAATACAATCTGAGAAGATTTCTATATTTGAGATAGTGTATCCTTTCGGTAAATATTTCGGAAAATAGACCGGAATATCTATTTCTTCCAGCTTATCGACCAGCAGTTCCTCACGAACCTGTTCGGTCAACTCCACTCCAGTATGCGTTTGATGGGTTTGGAACAAAAGGTCAAAGATAGCGCCGTTATTTGCTTGTGCTATGAACAAAGCGCAAATAATAACAGACAACGAAACGGCAACCTGAGGCACCCCTCTTCTGGAGAAGAACCTCTTGACAGTATCCTTCCTCGCCCGCCGTTTGGACTTTTGCAGCAGCTTGTCCATGCCTTTTGTAAATTGTTCGGACGGCTGATAATCCGGTACCGCCTCGCGCGCCGCGGCCAACACCTTGTCGGGGTCAAATGGCTCTGACGGCATATTATTTTCCATAAATTGTATAAAAAGTTCTTTTTGATGCTCCATCTCTTAATCCTCCCGTTCCAGAAATTTTCGAAACCTGTCCGAAGCCGGAAAATTTTGACAGATATGTTTGTTCGGATAAATGGTATTTCTCTGCCAACTCTTTGTGCCGGTATCCCCGGATGACAGCGTCTATAAATAAATTACGGTCTATGTCGGATAATCTTTCTAAAAACAGGATTAATTTTTCTTTGATTTCGTTTGCGCTGAAATCATCCCAGACCGTATTCAGCGGATTGTCCTGAACCGCCTTATATTCCGCCAGTTCTTCGGTGGGGACGGATCTTAACAGATAATCGAAACAGGTGTTGCGAACGGTGACAACCAGATACCGCTTGGTGCGGGGAGAGTCCGGCTCTTCAATTTCGTCGATATGCTTTAAGATTTTCCCATATGCGTCATGCACCAGGTCTTCTGCCGTCAAAGGAGACTTGACGATAGAGATGGCAAAACAGAGCAGGTCGTGAGAATACAGCTCATAGAGCTTTGTGAATTTTAGTGATTGTCCACGTGGTTCGCTGTCATATTCTGTCTTTCCTTCGCCGTCGGATTTTGTAACTTTGTTATACCAAAGATTTCAAAAATAGAAAAGCTCAAAATAATGTGCAGCTTTTCCATCTTGCAGGGTATTGACAGCCAGAAAAGCCGATCTAAAGTTTGAGGATGGGGAAGACAATGAAAATGTCTTTATTTTCACCCATTATTTTGTACTTACGGAGAAAAAAACGGAAAAAGCCCCTTTTTGATGATATATGAGCTATGTAAATCTGTTTTAAAATTCCTACGTCATTAACTGTTATGAAAGGGTATAAGATGGTTTTATTTGTCCAGTGCAGCCCCGTATTAACGCCTGCCTATAGTGTTATATAGGAGCATGCTCAGAAAAGAGTTTCCATATCAAAAAGTGGGCAAAAAGAAAATAAATTTTTATTGACATTTGTAAATTTAAGAGATATAGTATTAAATGTCAGAATAAGCGGTGGAGTCTGTCATGGAATCCATATTATGGTGTTCCATTTATTCCGATATGCGGTTCGTTGATATACCTTTATTTAGAGTCTCGCATGGGGTGTCCAGATTCTTGATACAGGTTCTTTAGCAGAAGCAGAAGACGGATCTCCGGTTCTGTCTTTTTTTTTGTAACGGACAGTCTGCGAATGCATACATTCGGTTCAGATCTTCCGCAAATCATAGGAGGTTAATAGAAATGAACTTAGTCCCATTCTATGCGTTTTCCTTCCTTACGGTTGCATTGGCTTTTGCTTTTGCCGCCTACCTGTATCTTTGGGTCAAGCGTCAGCCAACGACGAACCAAAAGATCATTGAGGTTTCCGGCCTTATCAAGCAGGGCGCAAAAACCTTTTATGAATCGTGAGTACAGGATTTTGGCGGTATTTGCAGTTATCGTTGCCGCCGTTCTTTTTGTTCTTCTGCCAACCCCTATCTGGAGAACGGAAAGTGTTTTTGCAAAATGTATTTATGGCGTTTGCTTACCTGGCGGGTGCTGTACTTTCTGCCATTGCCGGGAAAATCGGCGTTATGGTTGCGGCGCTTTCAATGCGCGTTGTGCGGAAGGTGCCGACAAAGGATTCGTCCTGCGTTTCTCATTGGGTTCCGCGGCGGCGCGGTGATGGGACTTTTGGTTGTCGGCTGTTCGCTTTTCGGTGTGGCTGCTGTTCTTTGGCTCGTCGGCGATACGACTATCCTGCTTGGTTTCTCCTTTGGCGCAAGCTCTCTTGCCTTATTTGCAAAAGCAGGCGGCGGTATTTTCACCAAAACCGCCGATGTTTCTGCTGATCTTACCGGTAAAGTCGAGTTGGGAATCCCGGAGGATGATCCCCGCAATCCAGCTGTCATTGCTGACAATGTTGGCGACAATGTTGGCGATGTGGCCGGTATGGGTGCGGATTTGTTTGATTCGAATGTGGCTGCAATGGTTTCAGCTCTTGTGATCGCTGAATCTTTGGGCGGCGGCGTGAATATGGCAATGGTGTTCTGCTATGCTATTTTAGGGTTACTTGCCTCTATTATCGGAATTGCGACTGCCCGTCTTGGGAAAAATGGCAAGCCTACCAATGCGCTGAACTCTTCTACTTATGTTACTACAGGTATTTTCCTTGTGCTTTCTGCTTTAGCTACATATTTTATTGATGGATTTTCTTGGCGTATTTGGGGAGCATCTACAACAGGTCTGCTTGTAGGTGTTGTCATCGGCTTGGCAACAGACTACTTTACTGATGATTCCAAACCGATCGTGAAAAAGGTTGCGCACGCTTCCTCGACCGGCCCTGCATTCACAATCCTTTCTGGCGTTTCTTATGGTTTTATTTCTGCTTTACCTGCGATGGTTGGTATTGCTGTTTCCGCTTTGGTCGCATATAAGCTTTGCGATCCTATGGGCGCAGGGTATGCAATTTTCGGTATCTCCATGGCTGCAGTTGGTATGCTGTCTATTGTTGGTATGATCATTTCCAATGATGCGTATGGCCCTATTGTAGATAATGCACGGGGCCTTGCGGAAATGGGGTGGACTCGGGGAGAAGACCATCGAAATTGCTGATGAGCTGGATTCTGCTGGAAATACTGTAAAAGCAGTTACCAAAGGCTTCTCCATCGGCGCCGCCGGTTTGACCGTTATTTCTTTGCTGGGTGCATTCATGTCTGAAGTGAACAGCGCTCTGAGCGCTGCCGGTATGGAATTAATAACCGGCTTTGACATTATGGATCTACCGTGTTCTTCGGTTGTCTCATCGGGGCGGCCATTCCCGCTGTATTTTCAGCTATGTTAATTCTCGGCGTTGATAAAAACGCGCAGCGCATGGTTGCGGAGATTCACCGCCAGTTCAATACGATTAAAGGACTTCGGGAGGGGAACTGCCAAACCTGAATATGACCGTTGCATTGACATTGCGACTACCGGATCGCTTCGTGGGCTGATCCCCGCTGGTCTGATGACTATTATTGCAACTGTGGTTGTTGGGTTTATCGGTGGGCCTAAAGCCATCGGCGGCTTCCTGCTTGGCAATATTGTAACCGGTTTGCTCATTTCTCTGTTCATGTCCAATGCGGGCGGCTTGTGGGATAACTCCAAGAAATATGTTGAGTCCGGAAACGAAGGCGGAAAGGGCAGCGAGGCCCATAAGGCTGCGGTAATCGGCGACACGGTGGGCGACCCGCTTTAAGGATACGGCAGGGCCTTCCATCAATACACAGATTACCGTCGTTTCGCTGGTCGCGTCGCTGCTTTCTTCTTTATTTGTCGCATTTTCTCTTTTCCGATAATCTGTTTTATTTGCCTTCAAAGAGCGCCCTAAGTGCTCTTTGAAGGCGAATATTCTTATTTTGGGACAAGCCATAGATCAATAGTCATGGCTTATTTTTCCGTGAAAGAGTTTCAGAACTATTTGTCGGTGTACTGATATTACAAAAGGGATTAGCATGCAGTGTTCTGTATTTTCGTCTGCCCGGCTAACCGAGAAGATTTAAGAGGAATTGTTATGTCTTTTATGCAATTTACAGAGCAGATTACAACCAACCCGCTACTGGCACTGGCAGTGGTTCTCACGATGGGTGTTATTCTTGTAAACGGCTGGACGGATGCCCCAATGCGATTGCAACCTGCGTTGTGACCCGTTGTATGTCTGCAAGGGGGCTATTTTTATGGCCGCCGTTTTCAATTTTCTTGGCGTTTTTATTATGAGTATCCTGAATGCCTCTGTGGCCGAAACCATCACCAAGATGGTAGACTTTGGTTCTGACCCTAAGGTGGCAATTGTAACTCTGAGCGCCGCTCTTTTTGCCATCGTCTTCTGGGCTACCTTGGCCTGGGCTTTTGGAATTCCTACCAGCGAAAGCCACTCCCTGATCGCAGGGCTTACCGGTTCCGCCATTGCTCTGCATGGGAATCTGGATGGGGTGAACGGCGGAGAATGGATCAAAGTGGTGTACGGCATCGTGATCTCTGTAGTAGTGGGTTTCGGGCTGGGCTGGCTGGTATGCAAGGCCGTGGAGCTTTTGTTTCGCAGGGCGGATCGCCGAAAAACCGAGCCGTTTTTTAAGGGAGCGCAGATTGTGGGAGCGGCTTTCATGGCCTTCATGCATGGCGCTCAGGACGGCCAAAAATTTATGGGCGTTATCATTCTCAGCACCTATTTGATCAAGGGTGTAGACCCAAAACAGATGAGTGGGATTGATACCAGCAGTTTGGTATGGCTCATGCTGATTTGCTCCTTGGTTATGGCTCTGGGTACTATGTGCGGGGGCAAGAAAATTATTAAGTCCGTAGGGATGGATATGGTGAAACTGGAAAAATATCAGGGGTTCTCCGCCGATATCGCCGGATCGCTTTGCTTGCTGCTTAGTTCGGTCTTTGGTATCCCCATGTCTACTACGCATGCAAAAACCACTGCCATCATGGGGGTTGGCGCTGTCAGGAGGTTATCCGCCATCAATTTAAATGTGGTGAAGGAGATGGCTCTGACCTGGCTTTTGACTTTTCCCGGCTGTGGACTGATAAGTTTTATTATGGCTAAAATATTTATACGGATATTTTGAAAGATGTAAAAGGAGGACATAGATGGCAAGCAAACAGGACGAGTTTTTCTTTCAAAACCTTATTGCGGCGGCGGAAAGCTCATGCAAAGCAGCTGAGTATTTAGTTGAATGCTTAAAAATTATGATTATGGCAATATTGAGGGTATGTTGGAAAAAATGCACACTTTTGAGCAGGCTGGCGACATTAAAAAACATGAGATGTCTGCTGCTCTAGCAAAAGCTTTTGTGACCCCGGTAGATCGGGAGGATCTGGCGTTGATTAGCCAAAATATTGATGATACGACGGACTGTGTAGAGGATATCCTGCAACGTTTTTATATGAACCGTATCACCAAGATCCTTCCGGATGCGTTGATCTTTGCCGAAAAAAATTTTGAATGCTTGTCAGACCATGAAAGAAATGCTGGGCGAGTTTGAAAATTTTTAAAAAATCTGCCGGTCTTCACGAACTTGTTATCAAACTCAACGACATCGAAGAAGAATGTGACAGGTTGTATCTGAAAGCAAAGCATGAGGTCAGGGACATTTGCCCTGATGTTCTGGATGTTCTTTCTTGGCGTGAAATCTATGATAAAATGGAAAGTTGTGCTGATGCTTGCGAGCATGTAGGCGATTGTGTAGATATGGTCGTTATGAAAAATAGTTAATAATGTTTTAATGGTCCTTATCACCTGGCCTATACCATACAGGAATTAGAAAAGAGGTTGTTTCCGGTTTTTTCCATCCCATATTATGGGGTTTGCACAGCTCGGGATAAGCGAATGGGTTCATTTAAATGGATGAAAATGGAAAAGCACTTGTGAAACCGACGGTCGCTGGTGGAAAAACAGAAGCAAAAATGAAAAGCGGAATAAAAAATAGGACAGGATTTTCCTGTCCTATTTTTTGTGTTTTCCTTTCGTGCATTTGCGTACAGTTTTATGTCGGTAAAGTTATGATGAAATGAAATTGGAGCGATAACATCCCAAAAGAAATCTATTGCAGAAAAAAGTCGTTTCCCTTATAATAAAAAAGAAAAAGAATGTCAGTTTTTTCACAACAAAGGTTAAAAAGGTGCGAAAAATGGGGCCGTATGAATATTTGCTGATTCGGATTGATGGTGATTATGCTTGGCTGCAAAGGGTTGACCAGGATAATCAGGATATTTTGCCGATTGCGCGGGCGCTGCTTCCGCCAGAAGTAGAAGAGGAAGCCGTCTGCGTTATGAAAATTTTTGCTATACGATTATATAAAAGAAAGCGACGGAAGGAAAATGAAAATATGTGTTCCGGTACGTATCGGGGAATGCCGGGCTCTATTGCGGCAGAATCTTGACAGTCGGTTTGATTTTTGGGATGGAACGGCATGTAGGCTGGGTAATCGGTTATTTTTTCAGTATGTCCTACCATAGTGGAGATGAGGTAGGCCTATATTACCTTCTGGTTTTTCACAAGGCCATGGGCTTTCTTTCCGGAAAAAAGGGAGCACCAATGTCCATTTTGTTGTGTTCAAGGGATTGACAGATCCGGTCTCCCTTTTGTTGCTGTTTGTGGTGAGTTTTTAATCATCTGGTTTGCCTGGGAGGGAAAAGGAGCGCCCATTTCGGCGTGCTTGTATTTATCTTTGCTTTGCACCATATTAGTGGCAGGTGTAACTTATTGTGTCTCTGTTTTTTCGCCAAAGGGAAGAAAAGCGCAGGGAAAATTGAAAGGAACCCTTCGCAATTTGTTGACTAACATGAAGGGCGTATAATGAAAAAAGAATAATAATTTAATGTTTATAATTAAATTTTTATTGACAAAAATTGACTTCCTTCTATAATGAGAATAGAAGGAGGTTGGTTCGAATGGAAAGAAGTTTACATTCCCTGCAAAAAAGCTCTGCGTTTCTTCGCCGGATTTTTTTCGTCTTGCTGGTTATTGCTACTGCGTTTTTATTGTGGATGGCGGCGGCTTGGATTTTTGGACTGTTTTGCACTTCGGGGCAAATGCAGGCTTTTGAGACATCCTATGGCGGTTGGAGCATTTCTGCCGGGCCTTTTGTCATGCAAATCCAAGGGGGATATTTTGCACCGAATGCACAGCTGGAAACAGTGGCAAAAACGGCATATTCGGTCGAAAGCGGCATGGATCTGATTGCGGGGGCTTGCCAGTGGCTGGTGTATTTTTTGGCGTATTTATTGTTTGAGCAGGCACAGGAGAACCCTTTACCCCTAAAAGCAGCCGTTATCTGCGCCGGATCGGCGCATTGTTATGTCTTGGGTCTGTCCTGCCTGAATTTGGAAGGACCATTTTATTCCGTATGCTGGCCGGTGGGCTCTGGTCGTTTTTCCCTAGCGGACTGCCTGTGTCTTCTATACTTGCCTGGCTAGTTCTTTTTGCGGTGTCAAGGATTTTCGATTATGGGTGTGCGCTTCAGCGAGAATTTGATGAAACACTGTGAGGTATCAATAAAATGGCGATCATTCTGCGCTTGGATCGTGTTATGGCCGATCGGAAAATTTCTTTAAACGACCTGTCCCGCCGTGTGGGGATTTCTACGGTGAATTTGTCTAATCTGAAAACAGGAAAAGTCAAGGCCATCCGTTTTCCACTTTGGATGCGATTTGCCAGGAACTGCACTGTCAACCAGGCGATATTTTGGAGTACAAACGAATGGAAGAATGACTGATTTATCTTGATGCAACAGCATACAAGGTAAGAAACAAGCAAAAGCCGCCTGCAAAGGCGGCTTTTGTTCCAGGAGGAAAACGATGATAGCTGTTCCCAATAAAGTGTGGTATTTGCTGACTCGGCTGGAGCAAAATGGATACGAGGGATATCTGGTAGGGGGCTGTGTGCGTGACGCATTGCTGGGGATTACGCCGAAGGACTGGGATTTGTGTACCTCTGCGCAGCCGGCGGAAATTGCGGCCTGCTTTCCTGGGGAAAAGCTGTCTTTATCCGGATTTCGTCACGGCACAGTGGGCGTTGTTTTTAGACGGCCGCCTTTATGAGATTACATCGTATCGAACAGAAAGAAACTATTCTGACGGCCGCCATCCGGATTTGGTGACTTTTGTGCGGGATTTGAAAGAAGATTTGTCCCGGAGGGATTTTACGGTAAACGCAATGGCCTACCATCCAGACAAAGGCCTGGTCGACCCTTGGAACGGACAAGAGGATTTGACGCAAAGAGTCCTACGCTGCGTGGGAAGTCCTGTGTTAAGATTTCAAGAGGATTCCCTTCGGATCCTGCGGGAATGCGTTTTGCCGCGACATATGGATTTCAATTGGAAAAAGACACTGCTCGTGCGGCCATTTTCTGCCGGAAAGGCCTGGAACAGATTTCTAAGGAACGGATTCGGGAGGAGTTATTCCATTTTTAGTTGGGGCGGGAGCCGGGAAGGTTTTGTCCTCTTTTTGGCAAATATTTGCCAAGATCTTGCCGGAATGCGGAGAGAAAGCTGCTGAATGGGAAAAGTTGGCCGATCGCATTGACCGGGCAAGCGAAGATCTGATTGTCCGGCTGGCGATTTTGTGTTCCGATCCGGTTAGGGCGCAGGCCATGATCTCCCGGCTGCAGCTGAGCAGAAAGATGGCCGATGAAGTGCAGACGCTGCTACAGTGGAAAGAGGATCCATCTTTACCGTTACAAACATCAATGAAATACCTTTTACGGGATACGGGGCGGCAAACGGCTCGCCGCTGGATCGATTACCAGTTTGCTTTGGAAAATGAGGAAGGCTACCGCCAACGTAGAGCGGTGATCCTGGCGCAAATTTTGGAAACAGGAGAATGCTTTTCTGTAAGACAGCTGGCAATTGACGGGAAGGATCTCAAAAGAACTGGGATTTTCAGGGGTCGCAGCTGGGGGCGTGCCTGTCGCATCTGCTCGACCAAGTGATTATGGGCAAAACGGAAAATACGCTGTCGGCCTTGCGAGATGCGGCTCGCTGCCAAAGAGAGAGACAGGACGGCTGAAATACGATGTTTTCCATTGCAGGAAAGCAAATTTGACGGTATAATGATCAAAAAGAGCCAATCAGTCGATAGGATAGAAGCAAAGGAGGAAATAAATATGGGCATTATCAGGGCTGCGGCCGGTGCAGTTGGTGGCGCGCTGGCGGATCAGTGGCTGGAGGTTATTGAGCCGGACAATATGGGCGAACATACGGTTTTGACCTGCGGTGTTTCGGTGCGCCCCAAGGATAAGCGCGGCCAAAATAAGAAAGGACGGCAGATATCATCACAAATGGGTCGGTGATCCATGTTTACCCCAATCAATTTATGATGTTGGTAGACGGTGGAAAAGTGGTAGATTATACTGCAGAAGAGGGGTATTATCAGGTGGAGAATGCCGGGGCTCCTTCTCTGTTTGGCGGGCAGTTTGGCGAAGCGCTGGAAGAATCCTTCCGCCGGATCAATATGGCGGTGTACCGTCCGGCGCGCAGAAAGTATATTTTATCAATCTACAGGAGATCAAGGGAATCCGATTTGGCACACGGAATCCCATTAACTATTTCGATCACACCTATAATGCGGAGCTGTTTCTGCGCGCCCATGGCACTTACTCTATCAAAATCACGGATCCCCCTGCGCTTTTATGCCGAGGCGGTGCCGCGCAACCGGGATCGAGTGGAGATCGAGGATATTAATGAACAGTATTTCTCCGAATTCATGGAGGCTTTGCAGGCGGCGATCAATCAGATGTCGGCCGACGGGGTACGTATTTCATATGTGCCGTCGAAGGGCCGGGAGTTGAGTCGTTATATGAGCAGTATCCTGGATGAGGATTGGAAGCCGATGCGCGGCATAGAAGTACAGTCGGTAGGGATTGCAAGTATTTCTTATGATGAGGAGTCCCAGAAGCTGATTCAGATGCGCAACCAGGGCGCAATGTTAAGCGACGCGTCGATTCGAGAAGGATATGTGCAGGGGCAATGGCCCGCGGAATCGAGGCGGCGGGCTCCAATGCGAACGGTTCCGCCGCAGGGTTCATGGGGATTGGAATGGGAATGCAGTCCGGTGCCGGGATGGCGGCGGCCTTTTCTCAAAGCAACCAGCAGCAAATAAAGCGGGAACCAGCCGTATCCGGCGGTTGGAAATGCAGCTGCGGCGCGCAAAACGCGGAAGGGGATCGGTTTTGTTCCCAATGCGGCAGAAAAAACCAGAAACGCCTGGTCATTGGGAGTGTCCTAAATGCCATGCACAATGCCAAGGGAATTTCTGCTCCCAATGCGGAGAACCGAGGCCTTCGGAGGAAAAGAAATGCCCCCAAATGCGGCAGCGCGATTATGCCGGCAGGTGGGAAGTTACCCAGATTTTGCCCTCAATGCGGCGAAAAGCTATAACAAAATGAAAAGAAAGGCGGAAAACTGTCAATGGCGGTTCTGACATATAAATGTCCCAATTGCGATGCGGAGTTGACCTTCCGTCCAGAGTCGCAGGCCTTTGTCTGCGACTATTGCGGCAGCCATTTTACCCCGCAGGAAGTGGAACAAATGATGCCGGCAGAGGACACCCGAAAAGTGGATGTGCCTCAAAAAAGAAGAGGAAGCGGTTTTCTATCAATGCCCGTCCTGCGGCGCGCAGCTGATGACCACGGAACGACCGCAACCACCTATTGTTATTACTGCCATAATCCGGTGACGGTAGGCGGTCGTCTTTCCGGCCAGTGGAAGCCGGATTCGATCATTCCTTTTCGATTTCAAAGGAACAGGCAAAGGAGAAGTTCATCAGCTGGTGCCAAAAGAATCCTTTTTGTAGACCGGCGTTTTTTCTGAATCCCAGATAGAGAAACTCAGTGGAGTATATTTCCCGTTCTGGTTGACCAATGGGCAAAGCGAGATAACTGCCCAGGCAACAGCGAGAAAGGTACGAGTCTGGATTTCTGGAGAGACAGAATATACCGAGACAAGTATCTATTCGCTATTTCGGGAAGGGGAAGTGAGGACGCGCAATTACGACATAGCGGCACTGAACCGGGAGGAAACCGGACTTTTGGAAGGAATTTTGACTTACGACTATGACAAGGTAAAGCCCTTTTCGGCGGCTTATCTGTCTGGCTTTCAGGCAGAGCGCCGGAATCTGGAAAGATCGGATCTGGAATCGCAGGTGCATGAAGAAATGAAGCAGCATGCAAACCGCCTTTGCAGGATAGCTTTTCTGGCTTTCAGAATGTTTTGCTCCAAAACTGCGATGTCCAGGAAAAAAGTGCTGACTGGAAATATCTTTTGCCTCCGGCGTGGATATTGACCTATCGATACCGGGGAAAGAAATACTTTTTGCCATGAATGGGCAAAATGGCAAGGTGAATGGGAAACTGCCCATCAGTATATGGCGGATGGCAAAATGGTTTGGCATTGTCAGCGGCGCCTGTTTTGTTTTGCTGACGATAGGAGGGTATTTCTTATGATCAAGCGGACTTTATGCTTTTTTGTCTGCCTGTTGCTTTTTTGTGGGAGCGGCTTTGCCTGTCATAGCAGACCAGCAGAGGGTCTTTGATGAAGCGGATCTGTTTACAGCGCAGGAGGAAGCATCTCTGGAAGAATCCATCTCACGTTCGGCAGAGCAGACTCCGCTGGATTTGGTGGTAGTAACGGTTTTGAGTACCGGCAGCAAAGATGCCCAAACTTACGCAGACGATTTTTTTGATGACGGCGGTTTTGGCGTGGGAGACGATTTCAGCGGTGCACTTCTTTTTAATCGATATGGGCGCTTCTGAAGTAGCGGTATCCACCACGGGATATGGGATCCGTCTTTTGTCCGACGCGCGTATTGATAAAATATTAGATGCGGTGGTGGAACATCTGGCGGAAGGAGAAGCGGCTCAGGCGGCGCAGGCCTTTTTGAATATGGTAACGGATTATGCCTCGCAGGACGTATCCCAGTCTCAAAACGGGTTTCAGGCGGAAGGAAAGGTTCCGCCGCAGCAGAAAAAATCCTTTTTAAAGGCGGCAGTGCAGGCATTACCCATTAGTTTGATAATCGGTATTGTATCTGTCGGGGCAATTTATTTGGCCTGCGGAAGATCCGGAAAATCAGAGGTGCGGCCCAAATCATACCGTTATTACAGTTCGTTGCAGCTGTCCCGCAAGGAAGATCGTTTGGTAGACAAACACGTTTCCACCGGCGCTTGCCGCGAAATAACCCGCCTCCCGGTGCAGGCCGAAGTTTTGGAGGTTCTTCGACCCATTCTTCCAGCAGCGGCAGGATACATGGAGGCGGAAGCCGAAGCTTTGGAGGTTCTTCGACTCGCATTTCCAGCAGCGGCCGCAGACACGGAGGCGGAAGCCGGAAATTTTAGGGAGGATCAGCATGGAAGAGAAGATTGCATTTTGGTCAACATTGTGCTATACGTTTTGATCACCGGCATGATGATCGGATTTGGATTGTTGTTTCAAAAAGGCCGCCGAAAAATATCAACAATCTGTATGGTTATCGGACCAGAATGTCCATGAAAAATGAAAAGACCTGGGTTTTGCCCATCAATATGCGGGAAGGATTTGGTTTTACAGCGGGATTGCCGGCTTATGCTTTTCCGTTATCACCCTGTTTTGCTTCCGCCATTCCTCCTGCTTCGAAACTGTTTCGGCAATTTTGATGATAGCGCAGTTGATCCTGCTGATCGGTGTTATTTGGCCGACGGAGCGGGCGCTGCGCCGGACATTTGACTCTTTTGGAAATCTCAAAAATAGGAATGTAAAAAGAACCCAGCAGCCATGCGCCATATTTTTACAGCGCCGGATCGTTGGGTTCTTTTTTTTATCGCTTTGCTGTTGCTGTGAAAAGCCTTTGGAAAAAAGCGGTGTTCAAATTCCATTTTTTATTTGCATGGCAAGCCAAACCAAAGCCTGCTCTTTTCTCAGGCCGATTTGCGTATAATGTCCGCCATCGTTCCAGACAAGTGGAATGCTGCGGCCTAACTGACGGATAAAAGAGACTGCGCGGTACGGGTGCAATCTCCAATTTTTCGCATCAGCGGATGCCGGGATTTTTTCTTCGGCACGCCCTAGGGATAGGTAGACTCGCGCCTGCGGATAGGCAGGAATATTTTTCCATAAAAGAGATCCAGTTTTCGTACCAGAGGGAACCGGATACACTGGCCGCCAACCCAAATTCCGGATAGAGATAAAGGGCATACAGTGCTGACAATCCACCCAGCGAGTAGCCGCACACGGCAGTGAAAGGCGGACTTGAAAGGGTGCGGAAACGTTGATCCACAATAGGCTTAATATGTTTGGCAATATCCTGCCAATACTGTTTTGCGCCGCCAGAAAAATCTTTTTAGACCCACGAAAAGCGGCCGGTGCAGGCCATGGAGTCAGATCTCGTTCCCAATCTGCGCCGACCCCGACCAGCAGGAAAGGGGGAAGTCCTTTTCGAAACTGCGATTCCAATTTTTCCAGTATCGGTGCGGTTTCTTCCTTCTGTTCTCCGCATGCGTAAAATGACTGGATACCGGGATTCTGCCTGCTCATAGCCGGGCGGGCAATAGATGAAGCATGGCCTTTTTACTGGATGATAATGAAAAAAATGTCCCTTCAAATCGACGCCTTCTTTCTTCCCTCATTATAGCCGCAAAGCCAGGGGCTGCAATCAAAAAGTGCGTCGGGGAGTGTTGCATTTTTCCTTTTTTCTTTTTTATACTAAAAAATAGCTTCCATTAAAAGTCGTTGAAAGAGACGTTTTTGGCCCTTTCAAGATGAAAATTTGGATCAAAGGAGAGATCATGATGGCAAAGCTGCAAGTAGGGGACAAGATGCCTTCCTTCACATTTCAAACAGAATCGCAAAGCGGCTTAACGACAGAATCGGTTCTGCGCGGCGGACGTACTGTTTTCTGGGTATTGCGTTATATTGGATGCACAACCTGCCGGTATGATGTGCACCAAATCGCTGCTCGTTACGGAGATTTTCAAAAAGAGGCGCACAGGTTTATGTTGTAATGCAAAGTGATCCCGCTGTTGTGCGAGAGGATTTAAAGGAAAGCCCCTCCCGTATCACATTATCTGCGATCAGGATCAGGTGATCTATCATACGCTGGAAATACCGGCTACTGCTACCAAGGAAGAGCGGATGCCCACTTCACCAGAAGATCTTGCCAAATGGGAGGCAAAAAAGCAGAAGGTGAAAGAGGCCGGCTTTGTCCATGGAAAATATGAGGGCAATGAGCAGCAATTGCCCGCCTTGTTTGTTGTGGATCCGGACGGTTGTGTTATCTACTCACATTATGCGAAGAACAGTATCGACATGCCGACAGTGGAGGAAATGCTTGGGATTTTGGATGGGCTTTTCCATGCCGCCGGCAAAGAAAATAGAACAAATGGCCTGAAAAGCCGCGGCTTTTCAGGCCATTTTGGTTTTATTGTGCGTTGGTTACTGGATACTTTGCGCTATGGAATGCAGCTGTTCCAATGACAGAGAATCATCAGTAAACTGAATTGCAAGATAGATCAGACGATCCTTATCGTAAAAAGAATTCCCGGAACAGTACTTTCCGGCCATGCGGCAGCGGACTGCCCCTGTATTTCTTCCTTATAATATACTGTTGCCAAAGCGGTCTCGGTACTCTGAGAGGAAACAACGGGCGTATAATCATCCCATCGGTAGAGACTTCCAAGCCGGAGAGGAGCATAGACGGTTTTATAAAAATCTTCAGAAGGAATCTCATCTTCATACAGTTCAAATGTATTGAAGCTGACGACAGCTTTTATGGTATCGTTTTCCATCAGATAAACGGGGGTAAAACCAGCTGGAGATTCGCCGCGTTCCTCTTGCAGTGGAAGGGCCGTGGACCATCCATTTGAAGGCTTATATGCAGCGTAAACGGCTGGATGCTGTAAATCTGCTTGTTATATTCCGTTTTGCCATCCTGATAAGCAGGAAAGGAAATGAGATTATCCTGTGCTTTTTGGCGGGTTCAAGGCCAGCCCAATGCATAAAGCGGCCAGCACAAGAATAACAGCTACAATCCCCCACCAGCGGGAGTGCTGATAAGACATAATGTTCCGAATGCGCTCCTTGGTATCTTTTTCCCCAAAAGCCAGTGGCGATCCGATAGAGGCCTTCTTACCGGTTGTCCAGTCCAACAGGGACTGGGCATATTTGCGTCGGTTGTCCCAACCCAACTGCTCCATGGCCTTTTCGTCGCATGCCATTTCCATGTCCCGGCCGCTGAAATAAAAGGCGCCCCCATACCAGAGGATTAAACCAATGAACGGAAAGTGCGAGAAATGCCATTGCACGAAAAAGCGGATCAAAACGACGAATGTGAGCCTGCTCATGCAGCAGAATATATGGTTGCTCCTGTTCGGAAAGTCCAGAAGGAAGATAAATTTTCGTTCGAAAAATACCGGCAACAAAGGGGAGGTGATGTGATCCGCCAAATAGACGCGGCCGCAAAGCCTTACAGCACCGGTCAAGGAATGGCGCAGGCGCATCAGCGATACCAGGCTGTAACAAAGCATTGCCGCCATACCAGCAAGCCAGATCCAAGCAAAATGGCAACGCCGGAAATCACTATGTCCGGCGGGGTTTCGGATAAAACGGGGTTAATAGCCTGATCCACTGCTGTGAAACCAGTCTGGATGCGCCAATCATTGTGGTTGGCGTAGGTCAGAGGTTCGGCAGGAAGAACTTCGGCGCTGGGAATCATGCTCCAGATGCTTTCAAAAGAAAAAAGGACACAAAAGTCGGAATAGCGCTATGCCCCAAAATGAATAGACATATTTTTTCGGCGCTTTTTGAAAAGAAACCTTGCAGCCAAGATCAAAAGGATCACAAAGCTGGCAGTTAAGCTCATATTTAAGACCTTCAAAAAACCAAAACCTGTAGCATCCTTACCCCTCCTGTTTCGAATGGATCAGCGCCTCCAGCTCCTGGATTTCCTGATCGGTTGAAAATTTTTGCGCCGCGTAAAAGCGGCGAGAAAAAGCAGGCAAGGAGCCTTGAAAAGTATCCTCACAAATTTTTCGCTCTGCAGTGCCTGAAATTCTTCCGGGATAGGATGGGGGATACCAAGCCGCCCTGATTTTGAAAAATACCCCGCTGGCACAAACGGCGCAGCATAGTATAGGTTGTGGATTTTTTTCCATTCCAGCTCTTTTGGCATATTTTGACCAGTTCTCCGGATGAAATAGGCGCATGCGCCCAGATTAATTCCGCAAAGCGGGTTTCCATCGCACCTAGTTTATAATTTTCCATTCCATTTTCTCCGTTGGTTTAATAACATTAAACTAAGATGATTCTAGTTTAATATTATTAAACCAACTTGTCAACTATTTTCCCGGTTATTTTTTTTCAGGCAGATTTTCTTTTTTGTGGATTTTTGGCTGGTAATGCGGTATACTGAAAACAAATTCCAGACAAGCAAGGAGCCTCATTATGAATGTTTTTGATATCATCGGTCCGGTTATGATCGGGCCTTCCAGCCCCATACCGCCGGTGCAGTGAGGATCGGCAGGATCGCTGGCGCGCTGCTGGGGAAACCGCGGTAAGAGCGGAAATTGGCCTGCATGGATCTTTTGCAAAAACCTACAAAGGGCACGGTACGGATAAGGCCCCTGGCCGCCGGCATTATGGGAATGGAACCCAGCGACGACCGGATTCGGCAAAGCTTAGTTATGGCGCAGGAAAAGGGGATCCATGTTTTTTTTACCAAACACATATTGACGGAGCCCACCCGAATACAGCTTTGATTTCTCTCACTGGCCGCAGTGGGGAAAACTGTTTCGCTGGAAGGAGCCTCGATTGGCGGCGGCAATATTCGTATCCGGAAGGTAAATGGCTTGGAGGTAGAGATTTCCGGAGAGGCAACTACCTTTATTATACTGCACAACGATACACCGGGAACAATTGCGGCGGTCACACAATTTTAGCAGGACAAAACATCAATATTGGCAGTTTTCGTCTTAGCCGCCGGCAGAAAGGCGGTTTGGCTGTCATGACGCTGGAAGTAGATTCCCCAGTGTCGGCCCAGCTCAATGAAGAATTGGAACGGCTGCCTAATATCATCAGTTCCACTGTGTTGGCTCCACAGTAAGAGAAAGGAGATTGGCAATGATTCATTATCTTCAGTTAGCAATCTTGTGCAGGATGCTGTTTTGAAAAACTGCCGTATTTCGGATTTGGTACTGGCACAGCAGGCGCAACAACTGGAGCAAACTCCAGAGAAGGTATATGAGATGATGGCTCAAAGCCTTCGGGTGATGCGGCAGGCGGTCATAGACGGCACCTATCCGGATCTCCGGTCCACCAGCGGGCTTACCGGCGGTGCGGCGTTCAAAAATGAAATGTGCAGTGGATGACGGCAAAAATATTTGCGGCCGGCTGTTCGGTTCGGCGATGGTGAAAGCGCTGGCAGTATCTGAACTGAATGCCGCAATGGGAAAGATCGTAGCAGCGCCGACCGCTGGCTCCTGCGGAATCATTCCTGCTGCTGACAATGCAGGAGGAGCATCACCTCAGCGAAGACATAACTGTCCGTGCTTTATTTACCGCGTCGGCAATCGGCATGGTAATCGCTCAGAATGCTAGCATTTCTGGCGCCGAAGGAGGATGTCAGGCGGAATGTGGAAGTGCATCGGCAATGGCGGCGGCGGCTTTGGTAGAAATGGCGGGCGGTACGCCGCAGCAGGTTTCCCATGCCTGTGCGATTGCGCTGAAAAATATATTGGGTTTGGTTTGCGATCCGGTGGCAGGACTGGTGGAGATTCCTTGTATCAAGCGGAATGCGATGGGCACAGCAAATGCATTTGTAGCGGCCGAGTTGGCTCTTGCGGGAATCGAAAGTGCGATCCCGGCCGATGAAGTGATTGTTGCCATGAAGCGAATTGGCGATCTGCTCCCGGTTTCCCTAAAAGAGACGGCTGACGGCGGCTTGGCTGATACTCCAACTGCTAGAAAATTACAAGAACAGGTTTTTGGCAAACAGGGATGATTGAAAAGAAAATCTTTACGAATTTGTCAAATTTGTGTATAATAAATTTGTTTATGAATTCCAATTTGTTCTGGTTCTAAGAGAAATGGAGGTTCAATTATTGTGGAAAGACTCGTTGGAACCGTATCCCGCGGCATCCGCGCTCCCATTATACGGGAAGGCGATGATATTGCAAAAATTGTAGCTGACAGCGTACTCAGCGCGGCTAAAAGCGATTCGTTTTCGATAGGAGACCGGGATGTGATCGCTGTAACGGAAGCGGTAGTAGCCCGTGCCCAGGGGAATTATGCTACTACAAAACAGATTGCGGCAGATGTAAAGGCCAAGTTCCCAGGTGGCGTTCTCGGCGTGATCTTTCCCATTCTCAGCCGGAACCGGTTTGCCATTTGCTTAAAAGGTATTGCAATGGGTGCAAAAAGATCGTGCTGATGCTGAGCTATCCGTCGGATGAGGTGGGGAACCATCTGATTGACTTGGATCGATTGGACGAAAAAAGGAATCAATCCTTGGAGCGATGTACTCACCGAGGAAGAATACCGTGATTTGTTTGGCTTTTCAAAACATGTGTTTACAGGCGTAGATTATATTGAGTATTATAAAGATCTGATTCGTTCCTGCGGTTGTGAGGTGCAGATTGTATTGGCCAACGATTGCCGTACGATCCTGCGGTATACTAAGAATGTACTCTGTTGTGATATTCATACCCGGGCTCGCAGCAAGCGATTGCTCCAGGCGGCTGGAGCAGAAAAAGTCCTGTGCCTGGACGAAATTTTTAAATCATCCGGTAGAAGGTAGCGGCTGGAACGAAGAGTACGGTCTGTTAGGCAGCAATAAGGCCACCGAAGAAAAGATAAAGCTGTTCCCTCGCGACTGCGCCCCTATAGTCGAACGTATCCAACAGTTGATTTTCGATGCCACAGGCAAGAAGGTCGAGGTCATGGTTTATGGAGACGGTGCTTTTAAGGATCCAGTGGGGAAAATTTGGGAGTTGGCGGACCCAGTGGTTTCTCCGGCATATACCAAAGGCCTGGAGGGGCAGCCCAACGAAGTGAAACTAAAATATCTGGCGGATAATGATTTTGCCCACCTAAGCGGGCAGGCGCTGAAAGAGGCTATTTCCGATTATATCCGCAACAAGGATCAGGATTTGACTGGCCAAATGGTCTCCCAAGGGACTACGCCTCGCCGCCTGACCGACTTGATTGGCTCCTTATGCGATTTAACTTCCGGCAGCGGTGATAAGGGAACGCCCATTGTGTTGGTTCAAGGGTATTTTGATCATTACGCCAAATAAAAAAATACCGGCCCCAATAACACAAGAGCATAAAGAAGTATTGCAAAATACTAACCTATGCCAAGTGAACGGGAAACAAGAAAAACTATGTGAATGGGCACCCATACACATAGTTTTTCTTTGTTTCATTCGAAGGATGCGTAGCCGCCACCGAAGATGGCGATTTTAGGGGAATCCTCATCAAACATTTTGGACGGTGAGATCCGGCCCAAATTAAAAATATCTATATTTTGCATTGCTTGCCAATCTGTATTTTATCTGACATATGGCTGTTGTTTCGGTGGAAAATCAAGGCTTTAATAGAGAATTTTCTTGACAAATAATTCAGGATACTTTAAAACATTAGTCGGTCGGAGGGCAAATCATTCGATAGAAAATGATGAGCTGGATAAAGGCACGGACTGAGATGTCTGTACTTTATCCAGCTTTTTATTTTAGAGGAGGAATTGGTTAAATGGACTTTTTAAAAGGAAAAATTAAAACGCTCTATTTTAAATATCTTGCGGCCGCTTTTGGCAGCGCCCTGATTACTTCCATCTATTCCATCGTGGATATGGCCATGGTAGGCCAGTATCATGGGCCGGAAGGTACGGCAGCTTTGGCGGTCGTCGCGCCTATCTGGAATATCATTTACAGTCTGGGGCTTCTAATGGGGATCGGCGGTTCTGTTCTTTTCAGTACCATACGGGGAAAGGGGAAGGGCAGACCCGTCAGTCCAACGAATATTTTACCGTTTCTATCATCGGCTCAATTATCCTTGCAGTGATCTCATGGGCTGTTATCGCTTTTTTGACCAGCCGTTGCTGCAATTTTTCGGTGCGGAGGGAAATACCTGACTCTGGCCAGAGAGTATGTTCTGCCAATTAAGTTTGTCATTCCCTGCTTTCTGTTTACACAAACGCTGGCGGCTTATCTGCGGAATGACAAAACCCGACCTTGGCCACTGCAGGGGTTTTGGCAGGCGGTATCTTTAATGTATTCGGAGATTATTTCTTTGTCTTTACCTGTGATATGGGAGCATTTGGTGCGGGGCTTGCTACCGCCATCGGTACGGTAATTTCCTTCATTGTCATGCTATCCCACTTCTTTAGGAAGAAAAACACCCTGCGGCTGGTTCGCCCCGCCAATCTGTTCCGGAAATTCCGGGAAATTTCAGTAACCGGATTTTCTACATTCTTCATTGACATTGCCATGGGCATTCTGACCATTCTCTTTAACCGGCAGATCATGGCTTATTTGGGTACAAATGCACTCTCCGTATATGGGGTGATTGTCAATATCAGTACCTTTGTACAGTGCTGCGCTTATAGCGTCGTGCAGGCGTCTCAGCCGATTATCTCTACCAATTTTGGTGCAGGAAAAGGAGAGCGTATTCGGCAGACATTGCGGTATGCCATTGGAACGACAACCTTTTCGGCATTATTTGGACAGTACTTTGCTTTACAATCCCCAAGCAATTTATCCATCTTTTTATGTCGCCTACAGAGGAAGTTTTTTTTGCAGATTGCTCCGGCGATTATCCGGTACTACGGATTGTCCTTCCTGTTAATGCCGCTTAATATTTTCTCTACTTATTATTTCCAAGCGGTTATGAAACCAAAAGCGGCCTTTGTTGTTTCCATATTGCGGGGATTCATTATCAGCGGTATTTTGATTTTGCTGCTGCCTGTAGTAACCGGGGCAAATTCGATCTGGTTTGCCATGCCGCTCGCAGAACTGCTTGTGGCAGTTTATGTCGTGTGGATGATTGCCCGTTATACAAAACAATTATCAACAAAAGGAAGGAAGCTCATGAATAGGATCATTACCATTGGCCGTGAATTTGGCAGCGGTGGCCGGGAATTTGGCCGACGGCTATCGGAAAAATTGTAATTTGCCTATTACGATCAGGAAATCATCAGCGAGATTTCGAAAGAACATCTCTGTCCGAGCAGTATGTCCAATCTATCGTGGAACACCGTCCCTCGTTCTCTTTCCCCATCCATATTGGACAGAGCTTTTATGCCTGGGAAATCCGGCTTTTGAACAAACAATGACGGGATATCAGGAGCAAGCGCGTATCATTACAGAAATGGCCGCTAAGTCCGATTGCGTCATTGTTGGACGCTGTGCAGACCATATTCTGAAAGAATATATGCCGTTTCGCATTTTTGTCTACGCCGATATGGAGAGTAAAAATCAAACAGCTGTCGTGAAAGGACCGGAGGATGAAAAGCTCTCTGACAAGGAGCTCAGGCAGAAAATCTCTGGGATTGATAAAAAAGCGCTCCAAGTATTATGAATTCTACCGGACATTCGTGGGGTGACAAATTGAACTTTGATCTCTGCATCAACACGACACAAACCGTCATCAAAGAAATGGTTCCTGTTATTGCAAAGCTATTTGAATAAAACAAAAAGCTCCGGCGGCATTTTGACCTGCCGGAGCTTTTTTCATTATGGAGAATACGGCGATGCTAACCTGTATCATTTGTCGTTCCTTATCCAAAGCCCCAATTTTATCAATCAGCCGTTCTTCATAAGCATTTCCGGAAATCGTGAGTCGCTGTTCTTCCACGTATTGCAGCAACCGTTGATATACCGGTTCGGTGTCCTCAAATCCGCCTTTCCCATAATATGAAAGTACTGCTTACCCTTAATGATGAGATTTACGAAGAGAGGACAGTATGCATAAAAAGCATTTCTTACTCTTTGCTATACAATTGATGCTGTGTCTTTGTTCTGCCTTTGGATAAACCAGCAGATATCGATCGACTTGTATTTCACCTATGTGGGACAAATCCGCATCATACCCTTTGAAGATGGGGAAGGAGTCCCTAAACGAATCGGAACCGGCGTGTCAGACCACGCCGGTTCCGCCTCAAATACTTTTTTCTTTCTTATGAGACACTTGCTTAAAGAAGCCGGTATTTTGCTTGTCAATACAAGAAATTTGCCGGATTTTGATGAACGCCATTGATGCGGAACTCAATGTGCAGGTGGGAACCGCCAGTCGGATTGGAAGGGAGGGAGTCACCCCAGCCCTGAATTTCCGACATAACCAATCGTTTGGCCTTTTTCCACCACATCGCCGACTGAGACAACAATACTACTGGTATGAGCATACAAGGTAGTGTAGCCGCTACCGTGGTCAATAATACAGAACAGTCCATATCCGTTGCTGCCATTGTTCTGCACTTTTACAACTGTCCCCGCACCACTGGCGACAATTCGTGCACCATAAATGCTGGTACCGCTGCCTGCAATATCCATCCCTGTGTGGAAGTCCGTACCCTGAAAGCGATAGCCATACGGAGAGGAAATGTACGAATATCCCGGCACCGGCCATGCCCAGGTGCCATCGCCCTGGTACTCTCACCGGTAGATTCCAAGCTGGCATAGATCTGGTCAATCTCCGCTTGGATCTCTTTTTGTTTTGCCTGCAATGCGGCGGTGTCCGCTAGGAAAGCCTGTTCCATTGCATCAATGTCGCTGATATATTCCTGTGCCTGGAGGATTGGGTGTTCAGCTGGTTTTTCAAAGATTCCAATTCGGAAGTACTTCCTTCTAGTTCCTCTTTATCTGCGGCAAGGGACTCTTGTAAAGTATGTAGATCGGTAATCTGTGCTTCCAACTGATCGATAACCGACTGGTCGTGTTCAGAAATTCGGGTTACTGTCTCCATGCGGACAGAGAAGTCGGCAAAACTCTCAGAACCAAACAAATATTCCCAAAAAGAATATTCCGGAGACATATAGGAGCTGCGGATCTGATTTTTAAACTGCTCATATTGACGGTCGATCTCTGACTCCAAATTGCTAATCTGTGCATTGGCTTCATCGATATTGTTTTGCAACAGGGAAATTTTCTGATTGACCAGCTGAATTTGCTGGCTGGTGCTGTAGAGCTGGCTATCGATGCTGGCTTTTTTCCATCTCCGCTTGCTCTTTTTTGATCTTTAGTAGCATTAATTTGTTGTTGCAGGGCAGATTGCTGTTGCTGTAAGTTGGAAATCTGTTGATTTAGATTGTCCAGTTGATTTTGCTGCTGTTGCTGCTGTTCCATCTGCTCCGGCGTCAGTCCGAAGACGAAGCGTCGCTAGACGATGAACTGGATTGCGTTTGTTGGGAAACCTCCGGTGTGCTGGACTGCTGTTCCTGCGCTTGTTCCTGCTGACTTTGGGCCGGCTCCTCACTGCCGGATGAAGAAGATACGTTTCCTGGCCCCAGTCCTAACCCGGTATCATAAAACCAATTTCAGGTATTGCTGCCGCCTGCACACTGGGGATACAAAGCGCAATCACTGCAAATGCGCAGAAAAAAGCATAAAGCTTCCTTTGTTTTTTCATTCGTCCATCCCTCCAAAAAAATAGGTCAATCTTTTTCTATATACTATCAATTTATACTTGTTTTCCCATTTTGTCAATGTTAGAATTATCCTGTCGATTCGAAAAATATTTTTATCTCCAAATTTGTGTACAAATTTGTGAAAAGGATGGATATTCAGATGAACAGAGCGAAAGGAATTGCCCTGGTAATTTTATCTGCGGTTATTTTTGGTATTACGCCAACGATGGCCAAGTATACATATACCCATGGTCCTAACCCCGTCATGATGACCATGTTTCGTTCTCTGCTGCCGATTCCAATTATCCTGGCTGTTTTGCTGATTAAAAAAAATCCCCATCAAAATTCCGGCAAAGAGCTGGGGAAAATCAGCGTCATTGCACTGATTGGTTCAACGGTAACTTCTGTAATGCTTAACATGTCTTATAACTATATTCCGGTGGGAATGTCAACAACGCTGCATTTTGTTTATCCTACGTTCGTTTCTGTCTTATGCTTTTTTGTTTTATAAAGAGCACATCGATCGCACAAAATCCTTTTGCGCTGATTATTTCCAGCGCAGGGATCCTCTGCTTTTTTCAAGGTGGAGCCGGCAGCAGCTTTGTTGGCATTTTATTGGCATTGGGATCCGGCCTGACCTATGCGTTTTATATGGTATCGGTAGATAAATGGGGGATTAAGGACATGCATCCGATGGTATTCTCTTTATATACCTGCCTTTTCGTGTCGGCTTATACTTTTCTGTACGGGACGATGACAAACCAGGTTACTTTTGACCTGACACCGCTGTCATGGGTGTATACTTTTATTGTAGCAGTGTCAGTTTCAGTAGGGGCCAATGCGTTTTTGCAGGTTGGCATCCGTTATACCGGCGCTTCCACCTCTGCAATTTTAAGCATGTTTGAGCCGATTACCAGTGTAGCTTGCGGTGTTTTGATCCTTCATGAAAGCTTGTCCGGGATAAAGCTGCTTGGGTGCACGCTAATCCTGATTGCAGTTTATTTGTTGACGCGAAAACGCACGGTGATAGAGTAAGGAGCTAATACAGCCCGCTGTTCATAATATGATCCGCACATTTTTTCAATTCGCCCAATGTAGTAATTTCGCCGTATGCTTCTAATATCGTTTGTCGTGCATAAGGGGAAGAGAATTAAAGTAGGAATTGATCTGGAAATCTTGGGAATACTGCATATAGTCCATTGAATATTGCCTCCGTTTTATTCTTTCGCCAAGAAAAGCGATAGTTTTATTGTTGACAAAAGGCAAAAAAAACAATAATGGAAATTGTTTGTATCGATGGATATTTTGTGCTATAATAATTACACTGCTTTTGTCTTATTTTATATGAGACTACAGCGGCATTGTTGTAGAAAAATAGATTTCAGGAGGTTTTACCATGGAAGTAAAAGAAAAGTGTTGGAAGTTATGCGTGAAGCGGGCAAACCAGTTTCTGCCGGCGAAGTAGAGAAGCTGTCCGGACTGGATCGGAAAGAAATTGACAAAGCGTTTAAAGAGCTGAAAAAAGAAGAAGCGATTGTTTCTCCGGTCCGCTGCAAATGGGAGCCTGCCAATAAGTAAAGGAGCTCCAGGAAAAGGAACCATCTTTCGCAGAAATGGAAAGACATTTTGGCAGACTGCATTGGAATCCTTTTCGCTGCCTGAACGAAAAAAGCTCATCGGATTGTTGAACCAGCAGAACAAAGCATCCGCATTGTTAACCAAAATCAGCGCGGATGCTTTGTTCTACCTATTTTCGCTTCCCCTATCGGTAATTTCATAAAAAATTACCGATAGGGTTTGTGTTATTTTTAAAGCAAGCAACACTTTCCAGCAGGAAAGTTTGCCTCACAATTTTCTGTATACCTTTATCCTCATTGTGATATAACTGGCCAGACCACCGATGACATTGGAGATTGGTTCCGCCAAAAAGACGCCATTTACTCCAAATCCCAGCATTGGCAAAAGGAGAGTTAACGGCACGACAATAATTGCTTTGCGCAGCAGGGAGAAGAAAATCGCATGTTTTGCATCTCCCAGCGCTTGAAAAGTGTGTTGACCCGAAAACTGAAACGCCATAAAAACAAAACCGAAAAAAAGTAAATTTTCAGCGCTTCAATCCCCAAATCCGTCATCTGCAAGTCGTTGGAAAAAATACTGAACCAAAATTTGGGGAAAATAACGATCATGGCCCAGACAATCATGGTGTACGCGCAGCCGATCAATGTAATAAAGCGAATTCCCGCTTTCACCCGATCGTTTTTTCGCTCCATAGTTAAAACTGATAACCGGCTGTCCGCCATTGGCGATGCCATTGAGCGGAAGCATAAAAATTCTCCCTGACGGAGTTGAGAACGGTCATGATGCCCACATATATGTCTCCACCATAGCTTTGCAAAGTGGAGTTGCATACTACCTGGACAGCACAGTTGGTACCCTGCATAATAAAATTTGCAGTCCCCAGATAGAAAATGTTTTGGTAATCTGCTTGTCTAACCGGATGCAGTTTTTCTTCAGACGAATGACCGCCTTCTTCCCAAGCAGAAAGCAGATCACCCATACAGCTGAAATGGCTTGACTGATGATTGTTGCCAGAGCTGCGCCTGCGACACCCATATCAAACACAAACATAAAAATGGGATCAATATGATATTGGCAACAGCACCCAAAATGGTTGTCAGCATGCCGATTTTGGGAAATCCTGTGCATTAATATATCCATTCAGACCTGTTGTCAGCATGGAAAAAGGCGTGCCGATGAGGTAAATTTTTAGATACTCCTGCGCATATACATAAGAAGCTTCACTAGCGCCAAACAAGAATAGGATCGGGCGGCAGAACAAATAACTGACTACGGTCAACACGACCGCACTGATCATCAGTAACCCGAAAGAATTACCGAGAATCTTCTCTGCCTGCTTTTTTTCCTGCGCCTCTTGCCATGGAAAAAAGCGGTACGCCGCCCATTCCAAACAGCGCAGTAAACGCCATAATAAGCGTGACAATGGGGAAAGTCAGCCCTACACCGGTTAGTGCAATGCTGCTCCCATCTCCCATATGCCCTATGTAGATTCGGTCGACTACATTGTATAAAAGCTGAACAAGCTGTGCAATCGTCAAAGGAACTGCCTGCGTAATGATACATTTCCACACAGGCCCCTGCGAAAAATCGTTTTCGTTTTATCCATTTCTTTTTCTATCATAGTTCTTCCTCCGAATCCTTTTGTTTCTGGTAAACAGCAAAAAGTTACCATGCTAAAAATGCGCAAATAAAAAATCCCCCGGCGAAGCGGGGATAAACCTTTTCTTCGCCATATCCGAAAGGAAAAAGATTATTTCGCTATTTTATTGTTATCTTGAGCACAACGTCATGGGCACCGCCCTCTACGATGCTGGTTGCAGAAACCAGCGTGATTTTTTTGCTTTTTTCTGCAGCTCCGAATGGTCAGGGCGCCGCAGTTGCACATGGTAGAACGCACTTTATATAGTGTGAGAGTCAAATTATCTTTTAAGGAACCGGCATAGGGGACGTAAGAATCGACGCCTTCTTCAAAAAGAGAGCTTTGCCTCGCCGCCCAAATCGTACCGCTGCCAGTTTCTCGCCCGGCTGGAACCCTCGCCCCAGTATTCTTTCATGTAATTGCCGTTGATCATGACCTTGTTGCTGGGGCTTTCATCGAATCGGGAGAAGTACCGGCCCAGCATAATAAAGTCCGCACCCATCGCCAGCGCAAGGGTTACATGATAGTCGTGAACGATACCGCCGTCAGAGCAGACGGGAACATAAATGCCGGTTCTGGCATAGTACTCGTCCCTGGCTTTGGCGACTTCGATCAGAGCGGTGGCCTGCCCGCGGCCAATGCCCTTTGCTCACGGGTGATGCAAATAGAGCCGCCTCCAATGCCGACTTTGACAAAATCTGCGCCGGCCTCAGCCAGGAACAAAAAGCCTTCCCGGTCAACCACGTTGCCGGCTCCGATTTTTACCGAGTCGCCATACTTGGCACGGACCCAGTCCAAGGTGCGCTTTTGCCATTCGGAAAAAGCCTTCAGAAGAATCGATGCACAGCACATCTGCGCCAGCCTCAACCAAGGCGGGAATGCGTTCTTCATAATCGCGGGTATTGACTCCGGCTCCGACAACATAGCGTTTGGAAGCGTCCAGCAGTTCCAGCGGATTTTCTTTATGGGAATCATAGTCTTTACGGAAAACCATATACAAAAGCCGTTGGTTTCGTCAATGACCGGCAGGCTGTTGAGCTTGTGGTCCCAAATGATATTATTCGCTTCCTTCAGCGTACGCCTTCTTTGGCATAAATCAGGTTCTCAAAAGGAGTCATAAACTCTGCTATCTTTGTGGAAGGATCCATTCGGCTGATGCGGTAGTCCCGGCTGGTGACAATACCCAGCAGCTTGCCCTCGGCAGTGCCGTCATCGGTTACCGCGACAGTGGAGTGCCCGGTCTTTGCTTTCAAATCCAAAATATCTTTTAACGTCTGATCGGGACGAATATTGGAATCGCTGCGACAAAGCCGGCCTTATAATTTTTGACCCGTGCGACCATTGCAGCTTCATCCTCAATGGACTGCGAACCGTAAATGAAGGTTCCTCCCCTCGCGTGCCAGCGCGATCGCCATTTTTTCACCAGAAACGGCCTGCATAATAGCAGAGACCAGGGGGGTATTCATGGTCAATGCAGGTTCCTCACCCTTTTAAATTTTACAACAGGGGTTTTCAAACTCACATTGCTGGGAATACATTCCGGAAGAGGAATACCCTGGAACCAGAAGATATTCGCTAAAAAGTATGAGAAGGTTCTTCGTAAAATATGCCATAACTTCCATTCTCCTATCCGCTTATCCGCTGACAACAGCGCTTTTCATCCTTTTTGCCCTGAATTTTGATTTTCATATTATCTTGTATTATAGAAAAATGGAGAAAAAGTCAACCGCTGTCTCCTTTGTCCGTCCGCACTTTTTGCCGATTTTTACGGATTATTCATCGTTTTTCGGACAATTATGCTATGATAAAAGAAAAGTATAAAAATTTTATCCGTGTCTGGACAGGTGATCCGGGAATTTGCTGATTGAGGCGGCTAAAAAACGGGCTGCATAGCGTTCCCAGAGGGCAAACGGCGCAAGGAAAAGTTCGATGATTTTAACAGGTGGGAGTGATGATATGGCCGCTTTTGTATCGATGCAAGGCGTAGTGAAAGAATATAAGATGGGCGAAGTGACCATTACGGCAGCAGATGGTGTAAATTTTGAGATCGAAAGAGGAGAATTCTGTGTTATTGTGGGACCGTCCGGCGCTGGCAAGACTACT
>VOFH01001279.1_pt1 | contig 32000 bp, 48 predicted proteins | sample 5384091 | NCBI WGS metagenome assembly VOFH01 (sample SAMN12384727, study PRJNA508395) | human gut metagenome | isolation source: healthy gut G | host: Homo sapiens
AGTTTCGATAAACCGTCCGAAAGCAATTCTTCCCTTTTTGTATTCTTATATACACCGGCGCATTCCAAAACCTGGACAAACACTTTTCCAATTTCTTTCTGCAGAATGGCATGGATGTTATCCTCTGTTATTTCATAGGATCCAAGCCAGGAATCCACCCAGTCTGCATGCTTTTCGATCTGCGGATTGCTGCGGACATCCTGCTTTTCAAGGATATATTGTTCCAAAAGCGCCATTTCCTTTTTTCAGCCGCGCCGGCAAAACAGCCAGTCCCATTACTTCGATCAGGCCGATGTTTTCCTTCTTTATATGGTGAAGGTCTGCAGACGGATGATATACACCCCACGGGCACTCATCCGTTGTAACATTGTTTCGAAGTACCAGATCCAGTTCATACAGATTTCCATGCATTCTTGCGATCGGGTAATCGTATTGTGCGGTGTTCCGTCTGTTTCACTAAAAATGAAAGCTTCCTTATCGGTATATCTGCGCCATGCAGTAAGGATATGATCTGCTGCCAGAGTAATCCTTTCTGTATCGGTTCCTCTTAATCGGATAACAGACATGGGCCATCTCACGATACCGGCTGTCAGATCCTCATAGCCCGGAATGACAAATTCACGCTCATAAGGTGCCTTGGCCATTGCAAAGACATAGCCGCCACCCTGAAAATGATCATGGCTTAAAATGGAACCACCGACAATCGGAAGGTCCGCGTTGGAGCCGGCCGTATAGTGCGGAAACAACTTTACAAATTCCAATAGTTTTCTAAATACAGCCTGGTCAATCTTCTTTGGCCGGTGCGCTTCATTGAAAATGATGCAGTGTACATTGTAGTAAACATACGGAGAATACTGTAGGAAATACTGTTCTGCGCCCAGTTTGATCGGGATCACCCGGTGGTTCTGCCTTGCCGGATGAGAAAGATTTCCTGCAAACCCTTCGTTCTCTTTGCATAAGAGGCAGCTTGGATATCCGGTACTTTTTACTGCGCCGGCCCGGCAATGTCTCTCGGATCTTTTTCCGGCTTAGACAGGTTAATGGTAATATCTATCGGACCATACTCGGTATCCGTTACCCATTTTTCATCTTTTGCGATGCGGTCTGTACGGATATAATTTGTATCCTGGCTCAATTTATAGAAATAATCTGTGGCCTTTTTTCTGTCTTCCTGGTAAAGGCTTTGAAACCTGGATCTGACAACAGACGGCAGCGGAGTTAACAGCCCCATGATCCTGGTATCAAATAGATCTTTCCAGGCGATGGTATCTTCTTCCAGAATTCCCTGCTGATGAGCATAAGAGACCATATCTTCCAGAATTTCAGCTAATGGCCGGCTTTTCAGGATTTCTTCTTCATGAAACTCCGAAAGACGAAAGAGGTCTAATAACTGATTTGACACAAAAATCTGATCATCCTTTGATACCAGACCACATTTTAAGCCATAAGCCACAAGTTCATTGATCTGTGTATTGATCATAGCAATCTTCCCCTTTAATCAGCTTTGTACCCATGTGGATGGGCCTGATGCCATTTCCAGGCTGTTTCAATGATTACCCTCAGATCTGCATACTGCGGTTTCCATCCCAGGATACCTTTTGCTCTTCCACTGGAAGCAATCAGAGTTGATGGATCTCCTGCTCTTCGTGCTTCTTCCTTTGCAGGGATTGGATGTCCGGTTACTTCTCTGGCAGTTTCCACAACCTCTTTCACAGTAAAGCCGACTCCGTTTCCAAGGTTAAAGGTATCGCTCTTTCCGCCGTTTCGCAGATAGTTCATAGCCAGAATATGTGCCTGAGCGAGGTCATTGACATGGATATAATCCCTTACGCAGGTGCCATCTTTTGTATCATAATCCGTATCGAAAATGGAAATATACTCTCTCTGGTGGTTCGGTACCTGAAGAATCAACGGGATCAGATGTGTTTCAGGATTATGAGCCTCACCAATTTTTCCATTCGGATGCGCGCCACAGGCATTAAAGTAGCGCAGGGAAACATATCTTAAATTGTGTGCGATGGAGGTCCAGTGGAACATTTTTTCCATGGACAGCTTCGTTTCGCCATAGCAGTTGGTCGGAACAGTCGGATCGGTTTCCAGGATTGGAATGCTCTCAGGCTCTCCATACGTTGCCGCTGTGGACGAAAAGACGATCTTGTCAATTCCATGAGCCACCATGCTCTCCAAAAGCACTTCGGTACCGCATAAATTATTACTGTAATACTTAAGCGGGTCCTTCATGCTTTCCCCGACCTGGGAACTTGCTGCAAAGTGAATGACACCGTCGATATCTTCTTTTTCAAATACAGAATCCATAAAAGCTCTGTCCCGGATATCACCCTGGTAAAATTTAGCTTCTGGATGAACAGCTTTCCTAAATCCAGTAAGAAGATTATCAACAATTACAACATTTTCTCCTGCATCGATCAGCTCATATACCGTGTGAGATCCGATATAACCGGCTCCACCTAATACCAAAATACTACCCATCTTCATGTCCTCCTTCTATAAAACTTTCACACCACCGTATTTACGGATCTTAAGCACCTGGCAGGTGCCTTCACCGAATATATCTTCCATTGCTTCCCGGTAATCTTCCACCATATTCTCTGGAACAAATGCCTGAATTGTTCCTGCAAACCCGCCGCCATGCACCCGGCTGGCTCCCTGTTTGCCCAAAACCATGTCACTTACAGCCAGCGCTACCGAAAGGTTCTGATGGCGGATATACCGGCTGGTATAGACATTCTGCAAATATTTATAAGAAGAATTCCCGGATTCTTTTACCAGTTCCAGAAACTCTGAAAAATGATCCTGTTTTAATGCTTCCGCTTCCTGCCGCACTCTTTCATTCTCATTCATAAAATGAATAGCCCGAAGAAACGCTCGGTCACCGGCTTTTTCCCGGATCTGTGGTATGTCTCTCAGAATATCCTGTTTGGATACCTGGCCCAACACTTCTTTACCAAAGAATTCGGCAACCTGCTTCATTTCCTGCGGGATTGCTGCATAATCCGGGGTTAAATCTGCGTGAGAACCCTTTGTATCGGTGATACATAAGCTGTATCCATGAGCATCCAGGTCAAGCTGTACCTGCTCGATCTTTGGCCGTTTCACATCAGCAAAATTAATATGGACCAGGCTTCCAACAGAACATGCCATCTGATCCATCAGCCCGCATGGCTTGCCAAAATAAACATTTTCCGCATACTGGCCAATCTTGGCGATTTCTACCGCGGATATTTCATTATTGTTATAAAGGTAAGAAACGATCGTTCCAATCAGTGTCTCAAACGCTGCGGAAGAGGATAAACCGGCGCCAATTAACACATCGCTTGTAATATACGCCTGAAATCCACCTATGCTGTATCCGTTTATCTGTATCTTCGCGAGAACGCCACGGATCAGTGCGGCGGTTGTTCCCTCCTCGGATTTACGCTTATCCAGATCATCAATATCGACCTTAATTTCCGATGTATAGCCATCCGATAAAATCGTTACCCTCGGCCGGTTTAACTTTTTTGACTATGGCAATGGCATCGCGGTTAATGGATGCTGCCAGCACTTCCCCGTGCTGATGATCCGTATGGTTTCCTCCGATCTCGCTTCTGCCCGGTGCACTGAATATCTCTACTTCATCCGCACCGAACGTGGCATTATACTGGTAAAGTGCCTGCTCATAACGCTTTTTCTCATACGGAATAATATACGGATCCGCATAAATCTCAGTTAATCGTTCATCCAACCGTCCTTCATGGATTGCCTCAATGATCTTGTTCGTTCTCATAATCCATCCACCTTTTGCTTTCCGAAAGCCATTTATGGTTCTGTCTTAATCTATTTTCTTTTCTGATGCATACGGGAAATCTACTTTCATATCCCGGAAATAATACTCTTTATCCCGATCACTGATTTCTCTTAAAACCCTGCAGGGATTTCCTACTGCTACTACATTGGCCGGAATATCCCTTGTTACCACACTGCCGGCCCCGATCACGGATTATCGCCAATGGAAACACCCGGCAAAATGGCAGCATTGCTGCCGATCCTGATCTCCCGGTCTGCAGTGATTATAATCAAACATCAATTCTTTGCAGTCTTTCCGCTCATTTTCCAGGCGTTCTTCTATCTCCTGATTGACCGGATCTACATGCCCGGATTCATAAAACAGCATGCCTGCTTTTATACGTTCTTCCAGATTCATTTTTCATTCCCCATACAATACACAGATGTTTCCATTTCGTTTCACACGATGGTTATTTTTCCGGTTGCGCGGAGGCTTAGCAGATGGCAAAGGAATAGGAAATAACATTTTCTGCATTGATGCGGTATGCTTCCTCCACGTCACTTCCCCAGCTGTCAATTCCACCAACACCTCTTACTGCGCCACAAACGCACAGAACAGTCCTTCTTGCCGGCGGCAGTTCTTCATAGTGTGTTGCGTTTTCAATCTCTTCTGCTGTATATGGAAGGCAGGAAAAAGCAAACGGCTCGTCTGTTTTTTCAATTTTTAAGATCTGCAAAGAATAATCCCTTCTGCTGTTATCAAGACTCGTATATCTCGTAACCTCCAGCCAGTCCGTATCCATATGCATTCCACAATCCTGCGGAACAAGGTATGGGGTAAGGCTTAAATCACTCACCTGATATACCCCTTTTACAGCGCCTGCTTTCCGGTCCGGATAGGTTTCTCCGGATAAGCCCTCATACATGTAGCTGTCTGCAAGTGTCGGCATAATGAATCTCATGCCAAACACAGGAAGCTCCGGGAGACCCTTTACTCCGTGGTATTCTACATCCACCCTGATTTTTCCGTTTCCGGTCACAGTATAGCTTACCAGAACCGTCGCGGAAGGATTGCTGATGGTCTTATAGGTGAATTTTACAATGATCTCATCTGCAGATACATCGCCACCATAAACGTTATTGTCCGGAGCATACTGCTTCTGCATTTCACCGTCCATGATGACTTCGACATTCTGACAGTCGATAAACGTATCTGCTGCCATCCAGCTGCCGCTTTTAATATGGAATTTGCTTCCCCGGTCGTTATCTGTCAGTGCTCTCCAGAAGGTCGGCTTAGGGCAACGGTACAGCCATTCATAGCCGTTTTTTACAATAGACTCCAGACCGCCCTGAGCATAAGAGAACGTATAGTCGAACCCTTTTCCGTGTACACCGAGCACATAGTCACCATAAACCACTCTCAATTTCCCATTATCTGTATAAACCATAATAATACCTCACTTCCTGCATAGCCGGCTTCTCCACACGGTTTGCAAATACAATTCCATCTCCTGAAAATTCATAATCGGAAGGTCTGTCATCAAAGTCTCCACCATAGCGGAGCACTTCTTTCCCCGTAACTTCATCCTTTACATAAAGTGCTTGATCAATAAAGTCCCAGATAAATCCACCATGGTACATGTCATATTTATCAATCAGGTGCATGTAGGTGCCAAGTCCACCCATGGAGTTTCCCATGTCATGCATGAACTCACATAAGAGGTAAGGCTTCTTCGGATCATTGTCCAAATATTCTTCGATCTCATACGGCTTTGCATACATACGGCTTTCCACATCGGAAATTGTGTCTTCATAAGCTCTGTTATAGAAGGAGCTTTCATAATGGATCAGGCGGCCGTCTTGTTTCTCTTTATAATAGGTGTTCATGGCCTCGATATCATCCCCAGCATAGGACTCATTTCCCAGGGACCAGAATAAAATGGCGGTATGGTTTTTAAACGTTTCAAAGTTGCTTCTGGCTCTGTCTACCACAGCCTCTTTCCACTGCGGGATTGATCCCGGCACGTTGCAGGAAGGTTCGATCGCACCAAGCTTCTGGAAGGTTCCGTGGCTTTCTAAGTTGTTTTCAGCCATCATATAGATTCCTGCTGCGTCGCACATATAATACCACGGGATCTGATCCGGATAATGGCAGGTGCGAACAGCATTGATATTATTTCTTAAGATGCATTCAATATCGGACTTCATTTCGTTCATACTGATGCAGCGGCCTGTTTTAGGGCTCCACTCGTGACGGTTCACACCGGTCAGGACCAGGCGTTTCCCATTTAAATGGATCACCTTGTCGATCACATCGATCCGTCTAAAGCCGATGTCATACGGTACTACTTCAGCCAGATTTCCGCTTTCATCCGTCAGCTCCACATATGCATGGTACAGATACGGGTGATGGTTGTCCCAGGTTTTTACCTGCGCATCATCTGTCTGAATTTCTTCAGTGTAGATTCCGTTTTTCTCCTGCAGGGCAGCAGATTTTTCCAGCACAACACTGCCTTCCTGATCCTTTAACACAAACCGGGCATTGATTTTCCGATTCTCTGGTGCGGATACTTTCAGATTTACGGATAATTTGCCGCTCGCATTATCCTTATACAATTCCGGGCGGAACCACACATCCTCCAGATGGATCTTAGGAACCGCACGCAGTGTAACGTTTCTGAAAATTCCAAAAAGCGGAAGAAATCCTGATCTTCCAGGAATGCTGCCGTACTCATCTTATGCACCTGTACCGCCAGTACATTGCCCTTTTCCCGGATGAATGGCGTCAGATCAAACTCGGAAGGAGTAAAGCTATCCTCTGCATATCCTACGAACTGACCGTTCAGCCACAGATACATTGCCTCTTCCACGCCTTCAAAGCAGATACGGACTCTCTTAGAGCACAGCTCCGGATCCAGATCAAAGCGTTTGATATAGGAACCTACCGGATTATACTCAGCTTCGCTGAACATTCCGGCTCCGTCTCCGGTGCTCTCCATGCTGTAGGCGCCTCTGCGGTATTCTTTTCCCTCCCATGGGTACATGGTATTGATGTAGCGGATCTTATCATATCCAGCCAGTTCAATATGGCCCGGCACCATGATCTTATCAAAGTTTTTCGCATCAAAATCCTCTTCATAGAAGTTTTCCGGTCTGCTCTTAACATTCTTACTGAAAACAAATTCCCACTGTCCATTTAAAGACTGGATCAGTCGTTTTCCTTCTTTTCCAGTGCTTCATAGCTTTCATAATAAGTATGATCGCTGTGCGCTTCCAGCTGATTTACCCGGAATACTTCCGGATTATCCAACCATTTCATATCTGCATTCATGTTCTATCTTCTCCTTTTCTAAAATAAGCCCCTAAAGAAAACTTTAGAGGCTATTGATTTATGATTCCGGCATATTTTCAATTAATTCGCGGTTTGCACCCTCCACATTCAAGAAAGAAAGGATAACCGTAATGATGATATCAAAGATAAATGGCAGCCAGAGGTACATAAAATACATCATTTTGATACAGCTGGCCGGCTGAACCGCGTTGTCCATATTGATATATCCACTGATGTCAAGCAACCATCCGGAAAGAGCAATACCAATACCGCCGCCAAGTTTTATACCCATGGAAGTGCATGAGAACATGGAACCATCAATACGTTTTCCGCTCTTTAAATAGGTATACTCGGAACACTGTGCAATAACAGCACTCATATCTCCCTGCCACGGACCTTCACCTAAGGAGGTCATTGCGATAAATAACAACATCAACGGGATACTTCCCATATAACCTGCAAACACTACCAACAGACGGGAGAAGCTTGCAAATACATAGCTGTATTTGTTCAGCTTGTACATTCCATTCGCCTTTGCTACCAGCATTGGTGTGATCGCCAGAGCAATGATCAGAGGGATATTGTTAGCCCAGGAGAACACACCAAATAAATTCTTATTTAAAAGAACATAGGTCATAAAGAAAATTCCCACATTAACCATTGCTGCACGAAGCTGCTGCAGAATGTAGATCACACAAATCATGGAAAAATACTTGTTCTCAAACAGCAGCTTTACAGTCTGCTTGAAAGAAAGCTTATCATCCTCAATCCCCGTAGGACCATTAGATTTCAATTCTTCTTCCGGAAGTTCTTTTACGGAAAATACAGCAAGCGTATTGGTGATGATACCGATCACACAGTAAATGAGCGCAATGATTCTCCATGCTGCTGCACCGTTACCAAGAAGCTCAACTGCTCCTACAGTAATAGACTGAATTGCAAGGTTTGTACCAAAGGAAAACATGAAACGGAAAGAACCCATCTGCACTCGTTCTTTACTGTTCTTTGTTACCAGAGAAGTCAGTGCTGCATATGCGATGTTATTTGCCGTATAGAATACTGCGTTTAACAGGGTATAGCAAATAAAGAACCAGGCATACTGCGCAGTTTTACCCATATTAGTAGGGATCGCTTAAAAAAACTCCGTAGAGCGTGATAGCACAACCAAAGAAACCATAAAACATCCAGGGTCTTGCCTTACCCATTTTGCTCTTTGTCCGGTCGATCATGGTTCCAAAAAAATATCCGTTATACCATCAAATAATTTGGATACTGCAATTAATGTGCCAATGATTCCTGAATTTAAGCCAATTGTATTTGTCAGGTAAATCATGACAAAAGATGACAGGAACGCATAAACTAAGTTTCCTGCGATATCACCACTTCCGTACCCCACTTTGTTATGCCATTTCAGGTATGTCTTCTCTTCCATTTTAATCCCCTTTTCATATAATAATCTTTGTCATCCTGCCTTTTCAATACGTTGTAACTACTATACAAAAATGCGTGGGAAAACTCCATATCTTTTATGAGACAGAATGTGCACAAAATGATAGGGGTTACATACTCCCACCACTTAGCCAACACTTGAATTGTGAGCTTTTCGTTCGATTTCCCTATAGGGCAAAGCATAAGCGAGCTATCCCCGTGTGTCCCACGGTTTTATTAGACATTATGATATTATGGAATTTCTTCCGCAAGGATCAGAAATTAAATGGGCAATTCACTGTGAATATATCAAAATTTATGCAAACGATGCGATTACTTTCATTATCCCTGCCAACACCATGACCCAAATAGGATTCATTCTTGTTTTCCGCAATAAAGCTACACATATAATAAAAATTAAAACCATAACCCATTTTGTTTTAACAAAGGTAACCGTACCATTTCCCAAAAAGCCGTCATAAGAATCAAAATTCCCGCTGACGCTATCATTGCTACTACTGCAGGGCGAAGTGAATGCAATACCTCCTGCATCATATCCATGCTTCTATACTTTAGATACAATTTTGCTAACACGGTTACAATAATACAGGACGGCAAAATGCATCCAAACGTAGCGACCACTGCCCCGAGTACACCTGCAATCTTGAGTCCTACAAAAGTTGCCGAATTAACTGCAATAGGTCCGGGAGTCATCTGCGATATTGTAATAAGATCTGTAAATTCTGACATGGTAAGCCACCTATGGTTAGTAACTACCTGACTCTGAATCAACGGCATAGCTGCATATCCACCGCCAAAACTGAATATTCCGACCTGAATAAAGCTCAAGAGTAATTGTAAATACATCATTTTCCGCTTCTCCTTTTTAATAGAAGTGTGCGTATTACACCAATTACCCCACACGCTATCACAATATACACTACATTTACGCTAAACACGCAGGCTGCAATAAACGCTACACACACATAATGATCAAAGGCAGATGGTTCTTATCTTTAACAATTGGTGCTGCCATATCCACCGTAACAGATGCTATTACTGCACCCACCCTGCCTGCATTCCTTCAAGCAACTGGCTGATCAACCAATTGCTTTTAAACGCATTATAAAATATAGATACTACTGTCAAAACAATAAAAGGTGGCAGAATGGTTCCCAGAATTGTTATGAATATTCCCACAACACCCGCCAGTTTATAACCTACAACAATCGCACCATTTACCGCTATGGCTCCCGGAGAGGATTGTGCTATTGCCACCAGATCAAGCATTTCATTTTCTTCTATCCAATGGTATTCATCTACAAATTTATTTTTCATCAGCGTAACAATGACATATCCACCACCGAAAGTAAACGCACTTAAATATAGCGTAGATATGAACAGTTTCCATAATATTGTTTTCCGACTTTTTTCGTCCATAAATCTCTCTCAACAGTTTTAAGACTTTAACTTTTATATATAACCAACAGAAAATGATGCGAATTTTATAAACCTCAAATCATCGCATCATTTTCCTTATTTTCATTTTTCTAAATCACTTTAATGCTGCATAATCTGCATCTGTGTAGTCTTTTGTCACATCCCAGTTAGGAAACTCCAAGGAACTATAATCCATTCCTACTGCCTCCGATGCGCGTTTCCATTCTGTAGTTGTATCATCTGCTAGTGTTTTTTAATGCGCTACTATAATCGGTAAGACTCTGGGAAATAATGCCTTGCACAATTGCACCTAAACTAGGCTGCACGTCTTTTACTTCCACATAGAAATCATTTGCTTTTTCATCTCTTTTTTACTAAAGTAGGTACTACCCTAGACGTTTCTTCAACAATAGTATAATACTCCTTCATATGTTCATTCGTCATATATTTTTCATTGATTTCAGGAATACAAGAAACAAAACTTCCGCTTTCTACATTGCTCTGCTGGTATCCATACTGTTCATCATATAATGCCATCAAATACTCAGCCGCTTCCTTCGGATGTTTAGATTGTTTATAGATGCCCATCCAAGGAGACAATTCGCCCGCCTGAACATAAGTATTTGTTACCCCATCAGGAACAGGAACTGCCATAACTCCATATTTGAGGTCAGGATAATTTGCATCCCACTGGGATACACCACATTCCTTGGCAGAGAAATGCTGCTTGTCCCTGTGCAAACAATTCTCTTGCTTCTGGAGCACTCACATTAATGGTATCCGGATGAATACTTCCATCATCTACCAATCCTTTAATAAGGCCAAGCGCTTCATTCATTTCCTTACTATCATAAGGTGCCACTCCATTATCTGTCAGTACCTTCTGCGTTGCAGCCACTTTTACCGCCAGCTGCAGCAGCCAGAGATCTTGCCATAACATCCATGCGGTTCATCTGCTTGCCCCCATCGATCAGGCCATAAATGTTTCCATTCCCCATCTCGGTCACTTTTTGCAAGCTTCTCTAAACTCCGAATAAGTTTTAGGGATCTCATTTACGCCTGCCTGCTCCAAGATGCTCTTATTGTAGAAAAATAGGCACTGAATTATCGGCATTTGTTCGGTAACAGTATACCATTCATCCCCAATATCCGTAACTCCTTCTGCAAAAAGCTGCCGGATCAAATTTTCTCTAAAATCATCTGTTACATAGTCATTAATCGGCTGAAACCAGCCCTCTTCTACTGCAGTATTTAGTGTAAGACCTACCGGAATAGGAAATAGGTCAGGACCTTCCCGGATTTGATCATTGTAACAATAGTATTCTTGAACTGATCTACCGTAAGCATGGTATATTCAATTTTAATATTAGGATGTGTTTCCTCAAATTTCTTATGAAACTCTTCTCTCTGTGCTGCAGACCCATCACTCCAATCTACAACTTGAAGCGTTATCTGTCCATCCGTTTTCTCTTCCTCTTTTGATGCAACACCTGTATTTTCACTGGCACCGTTCCATTCGCATTCCCTGTTGACGGCATTGCCCCACATCCTGCCAATGTTGTTACTGCCATTGCAGCGGCCAGCAACGATACTGTCATTTTTTAATCTCATTCCTAATTCTCCTCTCTTATGTGTGATTTGGTGGATTGTTCTTATCAACTCTTAACAGCTCCAGCAATTCCCTCTACAAAATGCTTTTGCATAAAAATGAATAATATAATGATTGGTATTACAGCAATCGAACCGCCAGCTACAATTCCTGTCCAATCAACCGTGTTTTCCCCTTTAAATGCATATAAGCCAACTGCCAATGTTCTGGAAGATGGGTTATTCAGTGTCAACACTAAAGGAAGCATAAAAGCGTTCCATGCCCAAATAGTTTCCATAATAACAACTGTCGTTGCAACAGGCTTACACAGCCTCATCATAATGTAATAAAACGTCTGAAAATAATTACAACCATCTATTTTAGACGCCTCTTCCAACTCTTTCGGTACGGATTGAAAAAACTGGTGAACAGTAACAGAAAGATAACATGTGCTCCACCGGCCTGAGATAGAATCAATCCCAGCTTAGTACCTACCAGATTCATCCCTTTGACAACTTCATAGGTTGGAATGATTGTACTTACCAGTGGAATGGCAATGCTTCCCAAAAACACCGCCATACAAATATTTCTTCCAACAAATTTGTAACGCCCCATGGCATATCCAGCTGTCATAGTCATAATTAAAACTATAATGACCGAAAATACAGTTACAATAATAGTGTTAATGAAGTAGGTTCCAAAATCTGCTTTTTGCCATATGCGTATAAAATTATCAATTGTTGGTACCAATGGAATCAATCTAGGCGATTCTGGAAAAATTCATTCTGTCCTTTAAACGAAGCAGAAATCATCCACAAAAACGGATATATCCAGAAAAAACCCACGCAGAGCAGTAAAGCATGCTTAATAATTGATTTTACGATATGAATTCTTTTTCTTTGCTCAATTACTTCACCCCCTATTGTGCCTTCTTTTGCAGACGACCTTTAATAACATTTAGAAGCAATCCGATTATTATAACGGCGCCTCCAAAAAACAGAGCCGCTGCGCTTGCATAACCAAGTCTAGGCATTCCAACTTCACTTGAAAACGCCGTTCTGTAGACGTATGTCGCAATCACATCAGTTGCATAATAAGGTCCTCCCTCTGTCATTGTCTTAACAATGTCAAACACTTTCAATGAATTAATGGCACACAGTATTGCAATGATTCCTCCTGTTGGCGCAATCAGAGGCAATACGATGTGTAAAATGTCTGACTTCTGTTTGCACCGTCAATAGTCGCAGCTTCATATACATCTTGGGAAACTCCCTGCAATCCTGCCAGCCAATAGATCATATAGGTACCACAGTCCTTCCAAAGAGAAATAATCACTAATGTAGGCAACGCATACTTTGCATTTCACAAGAAAGTTTATTGGATTTTTCAGAATGTGCAAGGAAATCAAAAGATGATTTACTGGTCCTTGTACTCCCCAAAATAAATATCATGATAATTCCTACTACAGAGGCTGTCGTGACTACAGGGACAAAATACATCGTACGATATAATCCGCGACCTTTCATTTTTTCATCATTTAAAAGATATGCAAGAAACAAAAGATACCGCCAGTTCCAAAGGAACTATCATCACCATATATTTAAAACTGTTTATAAAGGCATTCCAGAATAAGTCATCGTGCATCAGTTCTTTATAATTTTGCAAACCGACAAAAGTCGCATTAGATGTCATGCCTGACCAATCTAACAAAGAGTATTGAATGCTACATATGATAGGATATCCTTGAAACAAAACATAAAAGACAACTGCTAATAACATGAACAACCAACACCAGGCATTTAATTTCAATTGTCGTTTAAATCGAATATTCCTCGTTTCCAATCTTATTTCAGACTTTACCTTTGTCATCATTCTCCCCCATTTCATATAGATACTTGCTTCTGACTGCTTTTTTTCATAGGTAATCCTGTATCATAGTCAAGCTGACGTGGTTCGTATTCTTCATTTTTCCCGCTGTCGTGTAAACCCTTCATTATCCCACCTTGGAATGTATCCTTTATTCCAATCTCTAAGTGACCACTGATAACCTCGATACAGATCTCTTGTATCATTCATATGTGTGACCAGTTTTTATGATATTTGCAGATAATTTCCAGGTATTCCGGATTATCAATTTCATTTACCATTTCATCAGGATCTTTTTTAAATCGTAAAATTCATCTTTATCAAGTAAATTAACTGCCAATTTATAGTTTTCCGAAATAACACCTCTCATGATTTGAAGCCCTCCAAATCCATCGTGGTCTATCTCATACCTGGTAAATTCTGTATAGACTTCGCTGTTTATTTTTAATGTTGTATCGTATATTTGTGGAAGCATGCTCTTTCCTTCCAGCAGCTTCGGAGTTGGCAGTTCAAAATACTCCATGACTGTCGGCGCAATATCAATATGAGATGCCGGTGCTGTAACTACCTTTCCCCTTTCTCCACCTTTAATGATCAGCGGAATATTAACAACTTCTTCATAAATGGCTGCGTTTTTAGAAAACAATCTGTGAGCTCCCAACATATCCCCCATGGTCGGAGGTATAAATAATCATGGCATTAGGCAGCTTTTCCTTAATCACATCCAGAACTCTTCCTATTTCATAATCCACATAACTGTTGCATCCTAAAAACAATGCCAAGCCATCAGAACTCTGATTAATCTGACTTTCGTCCTCTGTCAGTCTGTCCCCTGCCCAAAGTCGCTGCATTAATGGCTTATTATCCAAGGTATCCGTAAATTTAGCAGAAGATTCAAATTTAAAGTCCTTGTACATGCTATTGTACGGTGCCGGACATAGAGATGGCCCATGTGGCTCATCATATGATACCGTAAGGAAAAAATCTTCCTCTTTATATTGCTCTAAAAATTTAATTGCTCGATCCGAGCATCTATGGGCATATGTAAAACCTTCAGAAAAATCTGGCTGATAAGATTCCTCTGGCTGTCTGGAACGTCTACGTTGCTCTTCACTCAGTTCATTTAGATAGCATCTCATATCATACCAATAATCTACATCCCACCCCTCTGGGCAACAACCTAAACCAAAATAATCCCCACCATCTAGATGCCATTTTCCTATATATCCACATTTGATTCCGTTATCTGTTAACCGCTGACCAATCGTTTTTACATTTGCCCCCAGTGGAACCCCATTCGTAACCATGCCATTTGTATGAGGAAATGTACCTGTAAAAATTGCACTTCGCGCCGGACCACAAACAGGTTGACAAGTATACGCATTTTCATATCGGGTTCCCTCTTGTGCCAACGCATCCAAATTGGGTGTGATCATTTTTTATTACCATAACACCCCACCATATCTTTTCTGGTTGTATCCGTCATCAATAGAATAATCTGTTTTTTCAATGAGACTCTCTCCTTTTATGGATTCATTGCTTTATAAATCAATAGTAGCTATATTATTACTTTCACGCAATCAACATAATTGCTTTTGGCATGGATTTTTCTGCTTTTATGTGTTATTCTCATAGTAGTTAATTAAAAAAGATGGGAATGAATACAATTTATGATAAATATTAGTGGTCATTATAGAGAAGAGAGAAACATAACAGGCTATTGTGATAACGATGTTCCTCTAATGGTAAATTGCTGTGGAAAACAGATCTTTCAAACGCAAGATTATTTCTGCAATCGTAAAGACGGTAGACTAGATTATCAAATCATCTATATCCATCGTGGAAGCGGACATTTTTATATAAACAATGAATGGACTACATTATCTGCCGGAAACATTGTTTTATATCGTCCTGAATACCACAATTTTACTCTTATTATGCAAATGAAAAACCCGAAGTCTATTGGATACATTTCACCGGCAATCAATGCGAGGATATTCTAAACACATACGATGTCAAAACCTGTTATATTGGGGAAAGATTATATTTAAAATTGCTCTTTCAAGAAATTATCACTGAATTGCAACTTAAAAAGGTGTCATATCAAGACATTGTATTACATAATTTTTATATTATTCTGTGTTCTATCCACAGGTCATTTAGTAGTCTTTCAAAACCTTTTGATAATGATTTTTCATTTGACAGACTATTACTCGAGTTAAACTCAAAATATGCAAACAAATGGTCTATTTCTTCTATGGCTAATTACTGCAAACTAAGTGAAAGCTATTTTTCTCATATGTTTAAAGAACGTATGGGATTATCTCCTATGCAATATTTAAATAACCAACGAATGGAAAAGGCCAAAGATTTTCTATTATCAAACTCCATGACTATTTCAAATATTGCACATTTGGTGGGATTCGATGATCCCTTATATTTCAGCCGCGTTTTTAAAAAAATATACAGGAGTATCTCCACAAATGTATTACCTTAATACTTGCAACTTCAATACACCCGAATGGTTTCTCAGCAATACTTCAAACCGCTGATTCTACCTATTAAGCATCTTTGAGTATCTTCCAATAGAGAGACTCCTCACATCTTTACCATCCCGCGCCTAATTGTAAGGGATATTCTGACGGTTAAATGATAAATGATTCGCCTTGTTGCCTGTTTATTCGCTTCCGTCAGTCTATCAAATTTCCTTCTTAAAATACCAGTTTTACCTGCCACATAAAAAAGGGCGAAAATTCAATCCAACATGAATTTTCACCCTTTTTATTTTGGATCATCCGCACCTGAAATTTAACAGATTCTTACTCCATCCTTAATCACAGCAGTCAGGTTAAGTTCTTTATCCAATAGAACCACATGTGCCTTCTTTCCTGCTTCAATAGATCCATACTGATCGTCGATATCCAGACTTCTGGCTGGATTGATAGTTGCACAGCCTACAGCTACTTCTAAAGGCAATCCCATCTGTTTCACCGCAGTTCTCATACAATCCATCAGGTTTGTTGCGGATCCAGCAATTGTGTCAGTATTTCCAAGCGTAGCCCTCTTTCCAACCACTTTTTACATCCTGCCCGCCGAGAGTATACTGACCATCCGGCATTCCCGTTGCCCGAATACTGTCACTGATCAAGATCATACGGTCTGCTCCCATCATCCGGAATGTTGCCCGGATCGTTGCTGGGTGGATGTGTATCCCATCGCAGATAATTTCTGCCATTACATGCTTATTGTCAAACACTGCCCCTACTACGCCCGGCTGCCGGTGCGTAAATTCAGGCATTGCGTTGTACAGATGAACCGCATGATTGGCTCCGGCCGCAAATGCAGTCGCCGCAGTTTCATAATCAGCATTGGTATGCGCAAGGGAAACATTCACCCGGTCTTTTACTTCCTGAATGAATTCAATTGCATTACTGCTCTCTTCCGGAGCCAGCCCGATAAATTTCACAAGCCCATTGGATGCTTTCAGGAACCGGTCACAGATTTGCACACTGCAAGGAAGAATATTTTTTCATCCTGAGCACCTTTTTTGGCAGGGCTGATAAATGGTCCTTCCATATTAATGCCAACCAGATCTGCCTTTCGGAAATCATTTGTTTCTTCCTTATATTCTGCGGCAACTTTGAGGACATGTTCCAGCTCTTCTACGGGTAAAGTCATGGTAGCCGGAGAGATTGCGGTAACGCCTACGGAGGCCTCATATTCAGCAATCCGTCCAAGAGCTTCTTTGTCACCATCGCAAACATCATCTCCCTTACATCCATGAAAATGCAGATCGATCAGTCCGGGATTGCATAATTTCCTTTACCGTCAATCACATTCCCTGTCAGCTTCGGAGCATCCTCTTCTTCATAAACCCGCATAATTTTATCTCCGACCAAAACAATACCGCCTTTTACAAAAATCTTATCGGCAGTATACACATACACATTATCAATGATCATCTTTTTTATCCTTTCCTAATATAATTCCTTACGTCTTTTTTCTCCCTCTTCCAGTGCACGAAGAGTACTATCATGCATGCCCTCTCGGATATATTTATTTTGTTCTACATAGTAGCCATAAATAATATCCAGCATGACCAATATAGGAAATTGTGGTGAAATCACATTGCCATGGTTCAAATGTTTTAATGACGGCAGCAACACTACTTCTGAACAATATTCATCAAATTCAGATTTATTGTTTTCTGTAAAAAGAATTGTTTTTGCTCCCCTTACGATTAGACTCTCTCAGTAAATAAAGGACTTCCTCTCGCTCACCACTGAGGCTGAATCCTATCACAAGGCTATTTTTATTCTGAAACACAGATGACATACGCATCATATCTGATCCAGCAGCGAATCTACATTAACACCAATTCTCATAAAAACGTATTTCCATCTCTCTTGCCGAGAGCCCTGAGCTCCCCAAACCACAAACCAAAACGCGGTCTGCCTTATTGAGATATCCCATGATTCTTCCAATCTGTATTTCATCTACAAGACTATACGCTTTATTCAGTAGTTCCTGATATGCATTCAATACCATGCGTGTGTTATCAGTAATCTTTTCTGGCTTTTCAATTAAAGTTTCTTCATATTGATAAATAAATTCTTTATATCCATGATACCCACATTTTTGCGCAAAACGAACCAGTGTTGCCTTTGATGTAAACAGCAGTTCCGAAATGTGTTTTATTGAAAAATCCATTTTTTCTGAATTATGAATAAAAAATTAGCAATTTGTTTTTCAACAGGTGTAAACTTGTCATAGTTCGATTCAATAATCGGGACAACTGATTTCACATAATATTCCATAAACTCATTCCTATTCTTTTTTAATGCATTCCACAGAAATGATAAAATTCGCCCAACATCCCAGCATCATTCTGATTTTCTGCAAATGTAATTTTTGTGTGCTTCTCAATGCTGGATACAAGATATTTTTTCACGGCACCTTCAATTCGATCTTTTAAAAGGTTTCCTGCGCCATAATTCCTCCACCTAAAACAACAATTTCTGGATTTAGCACATAACAGATATTTGCAATGCCTTTTCCGAGCGTATCCGTCATCTCCTCAATTGCCTGTATGCAAATCTGATCTCCCTTTTTTGCCTCTTCAAAAAATATGGTAGCCATCCCATTTATCTTCTATTTCATTTTTTCTTTCAGCAACTTTTTTGTTAAAATACTTGCCGCTCCTAATGTCTGGAAATCACTGTCATCCATATGCATATATCCAACCTCACATGCACTGTTGCTGAAACCATGAAATACTTTTCCATCTAGCAGAATACATCCACCAATTCCAGTCCCAATGGTTAAAACTAATGCAACTTTACTTCCTTTAGCAGCACCATTTCTATATTCTGCAAGGCCAGCACAATTTACATCATTTTCCACCTCACACGGAATGTGAAACCTTTCTTCCAGAATTTTTTTGTACTGGATCCCTGCATAGTTTGGTATCAACGGTGCAGAATAGAATATAGAACCAGTCTCTGTATCTACCATTCCAGCAGTAGATATGCATATTCCTGCAATTTCTGAGTGCGACACAAGCATTTCGTTAACAATGCCGATGACCTTATCAAGAATAGCCGGTCCACCTTTCCCAGCCTCTGTCGGCATGGATTTTTTCAGCATAATCTTAGCATCTTCACCAATAATTCCATATTTGATAGCAGTTCCACCGATATCAATACTTATATACCTTTTCATCTTGTAATCCTACTTTCATCTATTATATATAATTTCAAATGCATTCTCAAGTTATGCTTAATATGATTTATGTGAAAAAGGCAAACCTCTGGTTTGCCCTCTTCAGCAGAATAAATGGCCTGCTAAAATCTTAAATTCTCACTTTAAAAATTGCTTTTTTGATTGTCTCCGGTTTATCGCCTGCCTGAACCGCGGTAACGGTGTCCATCATTTGATAACAGATCAAAAATCACCGTCTGTTAATACTACGGAAGAATTCTTATTTCCATCCATTGAAGGAAATCATCTTTTTCTACAAATTCATTCATTTCATATTCTGAATGAAATTCAGATCAATCTGCTCAGTTCCACGAAGATCACAGCAGATATTTTTATCACATGGACATCCAGATATTTTTATGTGCTTCCCAGAAACGTTCTTCCGGTGTTGTTGTTGTGTACTCCACAATATTCACAAAAAGGCGATCTCCATCAATCTCGTGACTTCCTTTTTCAAAAGAAGCAAGATCATGAGTCTTTGCATATTCAAAGCACTCTTTTATTCCCTTTCAAGATACGGAAATTCTTCTACGTGATCCATATTTCCAAAAATCATTTCCATACACTCCTCGTATAATATCTTTTAGATACATAAATACATATAGTTAATAAGTTACTAAATAAATATTTGTTCAATAGGCTTAGTAAATATGATATAATTGTCCCAGTGTCAATCAGGTAATAGTTCTTTTCACTCCTGTTGAACCAGTAATGGTTTCTTCATACTAAGTCTGTTCCCCTGACATGGAAGTTAGCTTCAAACCGGCTGGCTGTTTGCTTAAGTTCATGGATAACCATCTAGCAGTGTGGTTTCGCATCTGTCCATCTTAAGCTGGATTCTATATGCGAGGGTGTCGATGCTCCATGATCATGGGTTTTACCAAGCCGATTGAACACTTTAATCTACAACGAAAGAAGGTGATTACAATGAACACACTTTACGTCGGTATCGATGTAAGCAGCAAATCCAATGTCGTTTACTTAATGCTTCCAAATGGAGATAAACACAGCAACTTTTCTGTTGCTAACTCTCATGAAGGTTCTACCCTGTTGGTAAAAAAATAAGGGAAGATGCCACTCTGGCACCGTTTAACAGAAAGATTCATGTCCTCAATCCTAAGCAAGTCAAGAAGTTTCACGATACTTACAATGACTTGCCAAAGAATGATTATGTGGACTCTTTTGTTATTGCTGACTGCCTGCGTTTCGGTAGAATCAACAAAGAGGTATATATGGGAGAATACCGTTATAAAGCTCTCCAAAACCTCACACGGGCACGTTTCTTCGCTGTTCAGAATCTTGTCAAAGAAAAGCAGCGATTCATGAATGTGCTGTTCAAGAAGTATTCTACTATGACGCAGGAGAAGGTATTCAGCGATGACTTCAGCACTACTGCCCTTGCTGTCTACGATGAATTTGAATCCGCAGAAGCACTGGCAAATATGGACTTACATGAGCTTACTGACTTCATCATTGAAAAAGGAAAGAATCGCTTTCCTGATCCTGATGCAGTAGCCAAAGCCATTCAGAACACTGCCCGCAGTTCTTACCGTTTACCCAAGACGGTAAATGACTCTGTTAATCAGGTGCTTTCAATATCCATAACCTCTATGAAGGCATTGGAATCTCAAATCAAAGAGTTCGATAAAGCTATCAAAGCCCTGATGGAACTCTTGCCAAATGTATTGATATCCATTCCAGGTATTGGGCCTGTATATTCAGCCGGTATCATGGCTGAAATCGGAGATATCAATCGTTTTGATAATCAGGCATCGCTTGCTAAATATGCGGGGCTTGCCTGGAAACAACACCAGTCCGGTGGATTTGAAGCCGAAGTTACAAGGCTCATTCCATCAGGCAACCGATTTTTAAAGTATTATCTGTGTGAAGCCGCATTTTCTCTTGTAAGATGCGACAAGAAATACAGCGACTTCTACCACCTCAAATATAAAGAGGTAAACAGATGCCAACACAAACGTGCACTCGCATTAACTGCCCGTAAATTTGTGCGTTTAGTCTTTCGACTGCTGAAAGACAACCGCCTATACTGTCCAGCAAAGTAGATTCCATCTGCTTGCTGATGAACTACGCCCTGCTCATTTAAAAAATCTGGTCGACAGGGCTTAGGTGGGTGTTTTTTGTCTTTGCGGTATATATCAAAAATGTATGATTTTTAAATCATTTATTTTCTTGACATCACACCGCTGGACTTATTAGTTTTTATAAATCGTTGTGTTCGGTGCCGGCTCTGATTTATCACCTTTTATATTTCTCCAGATGATGCTTGCCGGAATTCCAACTACCAGTGAAACTGCAATTGAGATAATGGAATAGCTCCAAATCGTTACCTGTCCAGCAGGAACAAAATATTTAATATAAACCATCACTGCTGATGCTGCAATAAATGCAGCAGTTGCACCAAATGTGTTAGCCACTTTGGTAAATGCTCCAAGAATAAAGGTTCCGATAAGAATTCCGAGTACCAGGCCCATAAAACCATTGAACCACTCGTATGCGGATTTCACACCTCCATTTGCAAGCACCATGGCAACAACGATGGAGAAAATACCAACAGCAAGAGAAACTCTCTGACCAATTTTTGTTTCCTTCTCAAATCCAAGTTCTTCTTTAGAAAGGTTAGATTGAATATCCAGCGCCCAGCTGGAAGCAACCGAATTAAGACCTGTAGAAAGAGTTGACTGCGCAGCTGCATAAATCGCTGCTAACAAAAGTCCAGTCACACCAACCGGCAGTTCAAATGCAATATAAGAAGCGAAAATCTGGTCCTGTGCAGCTGCCGGCGGCAGTGCATTCTGCTTGTAAAATACAAATAAACCTGTTCCGATCAAATAAAATACAGTTGCAATAAAATGGATAAAGCACCATTTGTCAGCATCATTTTATTTAATTTCTTCGTATCTGTAGTTGTTGTAAAACGCTGCACAATATCCTGGCTGGATACATAATATCCCATTGTATTAAAACCAGCACCAACAATCAAAATAAATACGCTGTCTTTAAAAATATTTGGATTAAAAATCGGCTGATCAACAGCAAGGAATTTGTGTTCCAGTGAAAATGCCTGGAAAATAGCTCCCATTCCGCCATCAATATGTACAATCAAGAACACCAGAGCAAATGTTACACCAATCAAAAGAACCGAACCTTGAATAAAGTCTGTCCAAAGAACAGATTTCAATCCACCCGTATAAGAGTAGATAATTGCAATCACGCCCATGATAATGATCAGTAAGTTTACGCTGATTCCAGTCAGACTTCCAAGTACCATACATGGAAGGTACATGATGATTGACATACGTCCGATCTGGTAAATGATAAACATTACAGCTCCAAGTACACGAAGCCCTTTGCTTCCGAATCTCAGTTCCAAATAATGATATGCTGTATCAATATCCAGTTTGCTGTAGATTGGCAGGAAAAACTTAATTGTAAGTGGAATTGCAAGCAGCATACCAAGCTGTGCAAACCACATGATCCAGGTACCTGCATAAGAATTACCTGCTAATGATAAAAATGAAATCGGGCTCAGCAATGTTGCGAAGATAGATACCGATGTAACCCACCACGGAACGGTTCCATCTCCTTTAAAAATATTCTTTCCCCTTCATTTCCTTTTTTGGCAAAATGAAGACCTGCAAACAATACGGCTGCCAGATACACGACCAAAATGATGAGATCGATATAAGTAAATCCCTGCATACTTTTTCCTCTAATTTCCCCAGTACTCTTTCTCTTTTACACAATACCCGGCACACCATATGCCGGGTATTGTTTTACCCTCTTATAAATATTTCTTCTTTGCGTCGCATATCATCTGTGCTGCTTCTTTTACAATGTCCATATCTGCTTCGACTAATGCCGGAAGAGGTTCTCTTACTCCGCCAAGTTCAAGGCCCTCATTGATTTTGAGAATTGCCTTAATGACTGCATACATATTTCCATGAGCGGAGCACATTTTGTAAATGATTGCATCGCAGCATACTGAATCTCTCTTGCTTTTTCCATTTCTCCGGCTTTTACATATTCATCCAGTTTCAGATAAAGTTCCGGCATAGCTCCATAGGTGCCTCCAATAGCACCTTCCGCTCCAATCACGCGGCCACTCATAAACTGTTCATCCGGGCCATTAAAGATAATGTAGTCTGGGCCAGCTGCCTGCTTGAACATCTGAATATCCTGAACCGGCATGGATGAGTTTTTTACACCGATCACATTCGGATTCTTTCTCATTTCTGCGAAAAGATTCTGAGTTAAAAGCTACACCGGCAAGCTGTGGAATGTTATAGATAACGAAATCCGTATGTGGTGCTGCTGCACTGATATCATTCCAGTACTGTGCAATAGCATATTCCGGTAAATGGAAATAAATCGGAGGAATTGCAGCGATTGCGTCTACGCCTAAGCTTTCAGCATGCTTTGCTAATTCCTGGCTATCTTTTGTATTATTACATGCAACATGTGCAATAACGGTAAGCTTACCCTCTGCAGCCTTCATAACATTTTCCAGAATAATCTTACGATCTTCTACACTCTGATAAATGCACTCTCCTGAAGAACCATTTACGTAAACTCCTTTTACACCTTTCTTTACAAAAGTATCTTGTCAGGGCCTGTACGCCTTCCGGACTAACATTTCCCTCCTTATCGTAGCATGCATAAAATGCTGGAATAACGCCTTTGTACTTTTCGAGATTTCTCATGGTTATACTTCCTTTCTTTATATAAACTCCAACAGTTTCTTTTTAACGTTTCATACCTTCCACAAATGCTTTTGTAATCAGCTGCGGTCTTGTAATAATAGATCCAACTACTACGCTATATGCGCCAAGTTCAATCACACGTCTTGCTTTTTCAGGCGTATTGATATTTCCCTCAGCAATTACTCTGTGTTTTGCTTTAGCTACAATTTTCCTCAAAATTTCAAAATCATTTGCTTCGATCTTGTCACCTTTGCTCTGCTTGGTGTATCCAACCATCGTGGTTCCGATAAAGTCAAATCCAAGTTCGTCAGCATGAAGAGCTTCTTCCACAGTAGAGCAATCAGCCATCCAAAGCTGATCTGGATATTTTTCCTTTACTTCATGGAAAAATTCGTCCAGGGTCTTGTTACCAGGCCTTTTTGAAATCGTTGCATCCATAGCAATAATTTCCGGTTTAACCTCCATCAACTCCTCTACTTCTTTCATTGTGGGGTAATATAAATGTCACTGTCATCATAATCTCTTTTTACGATTCCGATGATCGGCAGATCAACCTGTGACTGGATCTCCTTGATATCTTCTTTTGTATTTGCACGAATTCCGCTTGCGCCTCCAACTTTTGCCGCTAACGCCATTCTTCCCATAATAAAGGATGAATGTAGCGGTTCATCTGGTAACGCCTGACATGACACAATCAATTTTCCTTTCAGATTTTCTACTTTTTGATTCATCACTCTTACCTCCTCTGTTCATGGCAGTAGTATAATCTTATGCGAAACTAATTTCAAGATATAAACGTTTTATTGAAACTGGTTTCGTGTTTTTGCCTAAACCATACTTTTATGCAGAACTATGTATTTATTTTTGAACAATTTGCACAATCGCACGGCCTGTTTTTCAATGTATGAAACTAGTTTCTTTTCTTTGTTTTTCTATTGAATTTTTTTTCTAACCGGATATACTGAAATACAAATGATAAAATAAAGAAAAGGGGATTAGAGAAATGGTTATTTACAGAGCAAAGAATTATCAGGATATGAGCCGTAAAGCAGCAAACATTATTTCCGCTCAGATTATTATGAAACCAAACTGTGTATCTTGGACTTGCAACCGGATCTTCAGCGGTCGGTACTTATAAACAGTTAATTGAATGGTATAAGAAAGGTGATCTTGATTTTTCAAAGGTAACAAGCATCAACCTGGATGAATACAAAGGATTAGGCCCGGATAATGACCAGAGTTACCGCTATTTCATGAACTATAATTTATTCAATCACGTAAACATCGATAAGGCACGCACCTTTGTCCCAGACGGACTGGAGAAAGATTCCCCAGAAGGCATGTAATGCCTACAACGAAATCATCCGACAGCAGGGTGGAATCGATCTTCAGCTTCTGGGCCTTGGCCATAATGGCCATATCGGTTTCAATGAGCCGGGCGCCGCATTTGAAAAGGAGACCCACTGTGTGGATCTGACCGAGAGCACCATTGAGGCCAACAAGCGTTTCTTTGCTTCTGAGGATGATGTCCCAAGACAGGCTTACACCATGGGTATTAAAAAACATCATGCAGGCAAAAAAGATCCTGGTTGTTGTAAGCGGAGAGGATAAGGCAGATATTTTAAAAGAAGTCCTTTACGGCGCCATCACACCTCAAGTTCCTGCATCCATCTTACAGCTTCATAACGATGTGACCATCGTTGCTGATGAGGCAGCTCTTAGTAAAATTAAGTAAACTCTTTGCATCTGATCCAATATAAAATACTAGGTAGCCATTTGGCATATTGCTAAGCGGCTACCCGGTATTCTTTTTAGTATTCAAAAGGGCAAAATTCACGCAAAAGGAGCCTTTGCCAGGCATATAGCAGGCAAAAAAGGCTCCTTTTTTATTACTTATTTCATTTTTACTGAATCCAGGTTCCATCAGGTCCAATCTTGTAGCCGTCCGAGTCATCTCATCTGCTGCCATGATACCATCCGGTTTCAGATAATACCAGTGTTCATTCCATAACAACCAGCCGGTGATCATGTCTCCGCCTACATTTTCCACCTAGATGGTATATTTTTTCTCTATATAACCGTCTATCTGGCTCACAATGTCTCTACTCCTGCTGAATCTTCTCTTTATCATTCAATCAGCAGAATACCATTTTCTTTTAGGTAGGGATGAATTCCACTATTTTCATGCAAAAATACATAATCGAATTCATCAAGCCCATGACTTATCACTCAGATAGACTCCTCGTCGGGAATAAGTCCTTCTAAACTTTATGGTAAAACCAATTGATAAGTTTCATTCGCTATAACATTTATGGCATTTTACCGGTCATAATTTATTATGACCGTAAGTTTCTGGTTCTTCAGATATTGTTTTATTATTGATAATAAAAAGGAAGCTGTTGCCCCCATAGATAATCACTTATCCATTGTGCAACAGCCCCACGCATTTTTTTCCAGGCTAGTAAAATCATCCTGTTAATTTTTAATTCTTGCTTTTTTCCTTCTTTTCTGGCTGTTTCCGCAACAGCTTTCGCTACTACATCTGCAACCTCTCGATTTAACGGTGAAGGAATGATACACTCTGCACTCAATTCCTTTTCCGGAACCATTCCGGCAATTGCCCAGGCCGCCTGACGTTTCATTTCTTCCGTGATCTCCGTTGCTCTTACAGAAAGAGCTCCCCTTAAAACACACCAGGGGAATACAAGAACATTATTAATCTGGTTAGGGAAATCAGAACGTCCGGTTCCTACAACTGCCGCACCGGCTTCCAGTGCTTCATCCGGCATGATCTCCGGTGTTGGGTTTTGCCATTGCAAATACAATACCCTGATTCATGGATGCCACCATTTCTTTTGATACCAGTCCAGGTCTGGATACTCCGATGAAAGCATCTGCTCCCTTCATAGCATCTGCAAGCAGGCCATGTTCCTTTAACTGGTTACTGATATGTGAGATCTCCTCCTGTCCAGGATTTAACCCGCTGTCTCCTTCACAGATAATACCATTGATATCACACATGATAATATTTCCAAATCCCATGCTGATAAGCAGTTTTCCAATGGCAATGCCTGCTGCTCCGGCTCCATTAATAACAACGCGCAGTTTTCCCATCTTCTTCCCTGTTACTTTACATGCGTTGATCAAAGCTGCTGCAACAACGATTGCCGTTCCGTGCTGATCATCATGGAAAACAGGGATATCACAGATCTCTTTCAGCCTGCGTTCGATCTCAAAGCATCTTGGTGCTGCAATATCTTCCAGGTTGATCCCGCCAAAGCTTTTGTGAGATCATATAGATCGTGTTCACAATGGTATCCACATCTTTGGAATTTATACAGATTGGAAATGCGTCAACATCTGCAAATTCTTTAAACAGCGCACATTTTCCTTCCATAACCGGCATACCGGCAGCAGGACCTATATCTCCCAGTCCAAGTACGGCCGTACCATCTGTGATAACTGCCACAAGATTGTTTCTTCTGGTCAGTTCAAATGATTTTTCATAATCTTTTGCGATCTGTCTGCATGGTTCCGCAACACCTGGGGTGTATAACAATGACAGATCCTTTCTGGTTTCAATTTTCTTTCTTGAAATCACTTCGATTTTTCCATGCATCTGATAATGCAGTTCCAATGATTCCTGATTAATATCCATTTTCTGTCTCCTTTTCGTCAGACCATTTCTTCTGGATGGAATACTTCATCAAATCTGTTCGCATCCATAAAGCCAAGTTTTACACATGCTTCCTTCAAGGAAATATTTTCTTTGTATGCTTTTTTAGCTGTTTTCGCTGCATTTTCATAACCAATATATGGTGCAATCGCTGTAACAAGCATCAATGAACGGTTCAGGTTCTCTTTCATTTTTTCACGGTTGGCCTGGATGCCTTCTACGCAGTGGATCCGGAAGGAATGAAGAGAATCTGTTAAAAGCGTCACAGACTGAAGGAAATTATAAATGATCACCGGCATGAACACATTTAACTCAAAGTTACCCTGAGATGCCGCAAAACCAATCGTCGCATCATTTCCCATGACCTGGACTGCCACCATTGTTACAGATTCGCACTGGGTCGGATTTACTTTTCCAGGCATGATCGAACTTCCCGGCTCATTTTCCGGTATTCTGATCTCACCCAGACCACACCGCGGACCGCTGGACAACCACCGTACATCATTTGCGATCTTCATCATATCCGCAGCCAGTGCTTTTAAAGCTCCGTGGGCAAATACAATCGCATCCTTGCTGGTAAGTGCATGAAACTTATTTCCGGCCGTTTTAAACGGGATCCCCGTAAATTCAGACACTGCTTTCGCCGCTTCTTCTCCAAATCCCTTTGGCGCATTTAAACCCGTTCCTACCGCTGTTCCGCCTAAAGCGATCTCTTCCAGAGGGGAAGAGAAGCATACAGCATTTCCCGTGTTTTTTCTAACATTCCCCTCCAGCCACTGATCTCCTGGGAAAAGCGGATGGGTGTTGCATCCTGTAAGTGGGTACGCCCGCTTTTGATCACATCCTGGTTTTCACTTTCAAGACGTTCAAACGTACGAATCATCTCATCCATAGCCGGGATCAGTTTATTATGGATCTGAAGAACTGCTGCAATGTGCATGGCAGTTGGAAAAGTATCGTTGGAACTCTGTGACATATTCACATGGTCATTGGGATGAAGCAGTTTCTTTCCGGCAAGTTCATTGCCACGATTGGCAATTACTTCGTTTACATTCATATTAGATTGTGTTCCGCTTCCAGTCTGCCAGACAGCCAGAGGGAAATTTCCCTCCAGCTTGCCGGTCGGGATCTCATCGCATACTTTCGTAATGCAGTTTTTCTGTCCTTCTGGCATTTTTCCTAACCGGAAATTGGCAACAGCCGCTGCTTTTTTCAGAATAGCAAACGCTTTAATTACCTCTACCGGTATTTTTTCCATACCGATCTTGAAATTTTCATAACTTCTCTGGGTCTGGGCTCCCCAGTACTTATCTACGGGAACCTGGACTTCTCCCATGGAATCATGTTCGGTTCTGTATTCCATTTTACATGCCTCCCAGCTGTTCCATTTTCTTGATGCCGGAAATTCCAGGTTCTGTCATGGAAATAGGATCAAGGATAATATCTAACTGTTCTCCTGTTAAAAGCTTGTCCCTTAAGATCAGTTCACGCACGGATTTTCCTGTTTTAATGGCCTCTTTTGCAATGTTAGCTGCCTTCTCATATCCAACATATGGGCAGATTGCAGTAATGATACCAACACTTCCCTCAACCATATTGCGGCATCTTTCTTCATTTGCAGTAATACCTAAAATACAGTTGTCAACCAGTGTACGTACTGCACTGGAAATTGTTTCAATAGACTGGAATAATTTATAGAAAATAATCGGCTCAAACGCATTTAATTCCAGCTGTCCTGCTTCCGCTGCCATGGTTACACTCATGTCATTTCCAATTACATTAAATGCCACCTGATTTACTACTTCTGGAATAACCGGATTAACTTTACCTGGCATAATAGAGGAACCATTCTGTTTTGCCGGAAGATTAATCTCACCAAGTCCGGTTCTTGGACCAGAAGACATAAGGCGCAGGTCGTTGCTCATCTTTGAAAGGTTAACTGCACAGGATTTGGTAATACCGGAGCATGCACAATATCCATCCAGGTTCTGGGTCGCATCGATCAGATCATATGCCTGTACCAGTTCCAGACCGGAAATCAGGGAAATATTCTTTACAACACGCTGAAAATACTGGACATCTGCATTTAAGCCGGTTCCAATGGCAGTGCCACCCAGATTCAGATTACGCATTTCGTCCTTTGCACGGTCGAAACGGTTAATATCCCTGCGGATTGCTGTTGCATAGGAATGAAATTCCTGTCCCAGACGGATCGGCACCGCATCCTGCAACTGGGTTCTTCCCATTTTGATCACTTTATTGAATTCTTCCGATTTTTTCATTAAAGCCTCGTAAAGGCGTTCCAATTCCGCCTGTGCCTTGTACAAAAGCTTTAAAGTTGTCAGCTTTCCACAGGATGGAAATACATCATTGGTAGACTGGCCGCAATTTACGTGATCATTTGGATTTACAATAGAATAATCACCTTTTTCACCACCCAGGATCTCAATGGCACGATTCGCGATCACCTCATTGGCATTCATATTCAGTGATGTTCCTGCACCTCCCTGGATCGGGTCTACAATAAACTGATCATGGAATTTTCCGCTAATGATCTCATCACAGGCCTGGACAATGGCATCTGTACGCTTTTTATCCAGTCTTCCTACTTCGTAATTAGTAATGGCTGCCGCTTTTTTGATCTGTGCAAAGCTGTTAATGAATTCCGGATGCATCTTTAAGCCTGTAATAGAAAAGTTTTCTGCTGCACGCAGGCTCTGTACCCCATAATATGCTTCCTTGGGAACCATTTTTTCCCCGATTGAATCATGTTCTTTACGATATTCCTGTGCTTTTGTCTCCATTTTTGTTTTTCCCCCTATAAAATTCCTCTAATTTCTGAAATATTGGAAATACCATTCTCTTCAAGATACTTCTCCATACCATCAATAATTGAAAGTGCAATGGTTGATCCATAAAAGAAGCTGTACCTACCTGTACAGTCGTTGCTCCGGCCATAATGAACTCAATCGCATCCTGCCAGGTTGCAATACCTCCCATTCCCATTACCGGAATGTTTACCGCATGTGACACCTGATGTACCATACGCAATGCGATAGGTTTGATCGCCGGTCCTGAAAGACCTGCATATGTATTCTGGAATACTGGCTTTTTCTTCTTAATGTCGATCGCCATAGCCAGGAATGTATTTGTCAGTGACACACCATCTGCGCCTTCTTTCTTCACAAGCTCTGGCCAGTGCTACAATATCTTCTGCATTCGGTGAAAGCTTGATCACAAGTTTGTGACGGCATGCTTTCCGGATCTGGCGTACCACCTCTCTTGCCATCTCTGTTTTTACACCAAAGTTCATACCTCCTGCCTTTACATTAGGGCAGGAAATGTTTAATTCCAGCAGATCCAGATCATAATCATTTAATACATTGACTGCTTCCAGATAATCATCCATAGAATGACCGCCAAGGTTTACAATATTAACAAGATCCAGCTTGTTCATACGATCCAGGTCACATTCAATAAAATGCTTTTTACACCAGGATTTTCCAGTCCAACACTGTTCATGATGCCGCTTGGGGTCTCCCAGATACGGATTCCGTCATTACCGCCACGGGGATTTAATGTCAGTCCCTTAGAACATAAGCCGCCCAGTTTCTGAATATCAAAGTATTCATTCATTTCTTTTCCAAATCCGCATGTACCAGATGCAAGGGCCACTGGATTTTTAAATTTTACTCCTGCAAATTCAGTTTCCAGTCTTTTACTCATAATCGAATACCTCATTTCCTAACATAACAGGGCCATCTTTGCAGGCTCTGCGATTACCTTTGATGTTTTACAGGTACATACCAGACATGCACCGATCCCACATGCCATCCTGTTTTCCATAGAAACATAAACAGGGCCTTTGCCTTCAGATCCCGGCATTTTCTATATAAAACCTTCATCATGATCTCAGGTCCACAGGTTAAAATAAAATCGTATTCACGTGGATCAATGTCATCTGTAACAAAACCGCCAACATTTACCTTAACCTGGTCAGCTACCGCTTCATAACGGTCTGTTAAAATCGGCTGACCACTAAATCCCAGATAAATATCTACTTTTGTATCCGGATCCAGTTTTTCAGTGTTTTAGCTGTAAGATAGAGAGGAGCAATCCCTACACCGCCTCCCACCAGCGCAATTTTGCCTTTTACTTCCGGGAAACCATTTCCATGAGGTCCATCCAGTGTGATCTCATCCCCTGCTTTCAGTTTGGTAAAAATTTCTGTTCCTTTTCCAACTACTTTATACAAAAAGCTGACTGTCTCCGGATCTGCATCAAATACACTGATCGGTCTGGAAAGGACCGGGTATTCATTCCATGCACGTAACATATAAAACTGCCCCATTGCAGCCTGATTTTCTTTTTTTACTTTCATAAGGTAAAAATCATCGCTTACCT